>Ga0315282_10001701_pt1 | contig 41196 bp, 30 predicted proteins | sample YL17G07_20_MG_FD_203693 | JGI IMG/M metagenome (GOLD analysis project Ga0315282, IMG submission 203693) | Sediment microbial communities from Yellowstone Lake, YNP, Wyoming, USA - YL17G07_20 | ecosystem: Environmental > Aquatic > Freshwater > Lake > Sediment | place: USA: Wyoming | collected...
AGTCACAGGCTCTCGCCGAAGCGATGTGTGAGCGAAAGAATTGCTCTGGATGCAAGTTTCTTGAAAAAAACTGAGCAAACAGAGGTTGTATAACTTGACATCGAGCTCTTTATAGGTGCCACCCGGCCCGACTGTCACTTTCTTGTCGTGCGCTGGGACTTGCCTGTTCCCGATTCTGTACGGTCAGAACTCGACGAGGTAGCAGGGGGCTCTGTCGTGGGCGGTGTCGAGGGCGACTGTGCCGTTCTCGACGGGCAGCATCGTTTTTGTCCGCAGGCCGTCGGGGGTGAGGAGATAGACCTCTGGGCGGCCGGCTCTGTGGAGCGCAGTCGTTGCTTTGACAGGCTCCGTCCGGCTGGGCGGTTTTATGCGCACCAGGGCCGGCTGCGACTCTTCATGTCGTCGAGCGTCTTTTTCGCGATGACGGTATCCTCGCGGACCTGGAAATCGAACATGCCGACACAGATGCAGTCGGTGCCGCCCTCGAAGGCGTACTTGAATCCGCTGGTGGGAGGAATAGCCCCGGCGGCGAGCACCTTGAACGCGATCCACGGCTTCTTCACCGTCTTCATGAACTCGATCGTCTTGGCGGGCGACTTGTCCCAGTAGTTGTCCCTGTTGTTATCGACCACGTCGGCGTCCTGGTCGGGGCGGCGCGCGGACCAGTAATCCGTGTGGTGCAGCGTCTTGACGTAGAAGTCGGGATCGAATCCGCGGGCCTCCGAGTTGACGATGACGTCGATCATGTGGGCGCCGAGCCCGCCCGGGACGCCCTGCGACTTGATGAACTCGATGCACTCGCCGAGCTTGTCGACGTGACCGTCCTTGAGCCAGCGGTCGCCGATGACGCCCTGGAGGTAAACGGCGGAGGCGCCCCAGTCGATGGAGGCCTTGATATTCGTGTGGAGGTCCTCCGGCGTGGGATGTCCCTCCGCGATCCACTGGATTTTGCCGCCCGACTTCCAGTGCTTTTTGAAGATGTCCATCGGTTTTTTGCGCGGGTCGGCGATGATCGTATTGACGCCGTTCTCTTCGAGCAGGGCCAGGGTCTCGACGACCTTCTCCGGCGTGTTGTAGTTGTCCATCAGGTCATGCACGTAGATCAGGTCCCGCGAGTGGGACCAGCCGCTGATGAGGTTGCCGCCGGAGATGAGCCGGCTGACCTTGAGGTTCTTGATCCGGGCCAGCGGCATCCCGTTGGCCCCGACCCCGGCGTCCGTGCGCTTCGAGCTCGACTCCGCTGCGGCGCCGGCGCATTGACTAAGTCCCATGCCCATGGCGGCCCCCGCCGCTGCGGCTACCGACCCCTGGATGAACTGGCGACGATTCACGTGCTCGGTCATAACTGTCACCCTTATAAATTCCGATCCACTCTTCGTGGGCAATTCTCCAACCATGGTACAGGAATTCGCCACGCAATTCCATAGACAATGACGACAGGCTGCCGCTTGTGAGTGCGGAAGCGGGGATGGTACAATGACGTCAAGGAGCCGTTCACGTGCCTTCGGCCCACTACAAGACCGTGAAAATGTCGGGGTGGCAACGGCCGTGTCGCGGGCGTCTCGCCCGCGATCCGAAGGCGGGACGCCTTCGACACGGGATTTTCGCAAGAGTGATAATCCTCGTCGATTCGCAAGACAGGGACACGGATGCAGGAAGGGTCCGGCAATGGAGTGCAGGTGGACCATGAAATCTGCCGACAGGGACGCAAGAGGGCATCGCGAAACAAGAAGACGAGCGAGCAGTCGTCGGATGCTCTGTCTCTGGTGCTTCGCCGTATGGCTCGTCGGAGGCTGCGCAACATACCGCCCGATGCCCCTTGGGGAGTCTTCTGCGCGGCAATCGATGTCGCCTCCCGACATGATGCAGGTGCGCATTCTCACGGCGGAAGTCAGGCACCCTATTCTCCAGCCTGTCCGATTGGACGCGGCGGAGGGACTTTCCCCCGACGCGGCCGGCGTGTTGGCGGTCCTGCTCAATCCCTCTCTGCGAGCCGTGCGCGACCAGAGGGTCCTGGCCGATGCGCAACTGCTCCAGGCCGGACTGCTGCCCGACCCCGAGTTCTCATATGATTTCGAAAGGCCGACGGGCGGCGAGACGACCGGCACGGTGAACGGGTTCGGCCTAGGCCTGAGCTGGAACGCGGCGTCGCTGATTGCCCGTTCTGCAAAAGTGCAGGGGGCCAAAGGTCATCGCGCGGCCGTGGAGGCGGACGTGGCCTGGCAGGAATGGCAGGTGGCCCAGGCCGCGAAAACCGCCGTGTTTCAGCTCGCGAGCCTGCAAAGCCAGATTGCCCTTCAGGAGCAGACGCGGGAGCATCTGGCCGGCAATCTCGACCTTGTCCGAAAAGCGGTCGCCAGTGGGACCATGACGGCCAAGGAACTCTCCGCCGCCGAGTCGGCCAGCCGGCAAGCCTATACAACGCTGCTCGACTTGAGAAAGCAGGCCGAGCAGCAGCGCTTTCAACTGAATCGACTGCTCGGCTTGCCGCCGCAGTCGCCGGTCCGCCTCAGTGATCGAATTGAGCTGCCCGTTTCCTTCAAGCCGCCGAGGGCTCAAGAAGTGCTTGCAGATTTGGAGCAGAGGCGGCTCGATCTGGTTGCCTTGCGTCACGGGTACGATAGTCAGGAGGCGGCCGTGCGTGCGGCCGTCTTGAATCAGTTTCCCCGCTTGAGCATCGGGCCGACGTTCGGCCGCGACGTCGAGAACGTCGACACAGTCGGATTTGGATTGGCGGTGGACCTGCCGATCTTCAACCGCAATCGCGGCGGCATCGCCGTCGAGCAGGCCACGCGACAAAAGCTGTTCGACGAGTACATGAACCGGGTCTTTGAGACGCAATCCGATGTTCATATGCTCCTGTCCCGAATCCGATTCCTCAATGAGGAGATCGCCGCGGCACAACAGGCCGAACCGGAACTGCAAAAGCTGGAGGAGAACTATCGCGCAGCGCTCTCCACTGGCCGGGTGGACATACTGACCTACTACGGCGCCTGGGACAATCTGACGGCCAACCGCATGAAGCTGATTACGCTCAAGGGCCAATTGGCTGAAGCGATCGTGGCGCTGGAGTCGGCGACGGGCCGATATCGGATTGAGCCGCCGGCGCCCTCTGAGGAAGTGAAGCCATGAGAGTTGTGTACTGGCTTATTGCGATCCTTGCAGGGGCGACCCTCGGCGCCGGAATCATGTATTGGCGTCTCGAAAGGCGTCCTTCCGCCGGAGAGCCGGCGCAGGTGTCCCGGCCGGTCACCGCTTCTTTGATCGCCGCTTCCCAGCCGGTCGTGCGCACTTTGTCGCGCCAGGTGCCGTGGGTCGGCGCCGTCCAGAGCCGTGCGTCGGTGCAATTGAAGGCTCTGCAGGCAGGTCTTGTGGAGGCGATCGACGCCGCAGACCAGACGCCCGTTCGCCGCGGGGATGTTATCCTGCGGCTGGGCGGGCCCCAGATCGAGACGCAGCGGGCCCGGCTGCAAACCGACGCGGAGTCGCTGAAAGCCCAACTGGACCTTGCCACCCAGACGATTGAGCGGCTTAAACAGAACCTTGGGCAGCAACTGACCACCGCCGACCAGGTGGCCGCGGCGCAGGAGGCCCAGGTCAAGCTCCAAGCCGGATTGCGAGACGCTCGACTGGCCCTCGATTCGTTTGAGCAGCAGGCCCGCGTCACGAGTCCGATGGCGGGCGTTTTCACGAATCGCCGGGTCAGCCCCGGCCAGACGGTCAGCGCCGGCGATCCCCTTGGAGACGTGGTAGACTCAAACAATCTACGAATTGCCGCATCGCTGTTCCCTCCCGAGGGAGTATCCCTGGAGGGTCAGCAGGCGACTATTCGCCTTGACCAGAATGATCGCCTCGCCGGGACCGTCGCGCGAGTGCTGCCCGCGGCGAGCGGCACCGGTGCAGTAGCCGTATGGATTGAGGGCCCGCAAATCAACGGGCGGCTCCGTCCGGGCCAGACGGTTAGCGGCGATATCGTGGTGGACACCAGACAGGCGTTGACCGTGCCGCAGTCGGCCATTGTCTACGACGTGAACGAGCGGCCGTACATTTTCGTTCAACAGGACCGCACGTACGAGTCCCGGGCCGTGCGCCTGGGATTGACGCAGGATGGCTGGGTCGAGGTCGTCTCGGGACTCGAGGAAGGTCGGCCCGTGGTCACGCAGGGGGCGTACGAGCTTTTCTACCGCCGGTTCAACGAGCAGTTCAAGGTGGAGGACTGACGCCGTGCGAAGGCTTCTTGAGCTGATCGTCGGCAATCCCATCGCCGTGGTTCTGCTGGTGGCGGTCGCGGCGTGGGCGGGGGTCTTCGCATTGTATCATTTGCCGGTCGGGCTGTTCCCGGGGCTGGACGTGCCCGTCGTGAACGTGATCACGCACTACCCCGGCGCCTCCTCCGAGGACATGGAGTTGCTGGTGACGCGGCCCATTGAGAATCGCATCCGCACGATTCCCGCGGTCCGCCGCGTGTCCTCCACGTCCATCGAAGGCATTTCGCAGATCACCGCCGAGTTCGAGTGGGGCACGCCCCTGACCGACGCCCGCCAGTTCGTCCAGGCGCAGGTCGCGGTTGTCCAGGGCGAGCTGCCCGGCAGCGTCACTCCCCGCCTGGAGAACATCGGAACCACGTTGCAGGAAGTGGCAGGCTACGTCGTCTATGGCGGGGCCGACCCGATCGATCTTCGTACCGTCGTGCAGATGGACCTGGCCAACCGGCTGATGGGCGTGGATGGGGTCGCCCGCGTTGAGGTGCTCGGCGGCGATGAGCCCGCGTTCATCGTGGAGTTGCGACCCGGGGCGATGGCACGGCAGCGGCTGACCATCGGGACTGTGACGGCGGCCCTGGCTCGCTACAACGCAGCGGTAGCGGCAGACTTCATCGAGCGAGGATTGCGCGAGTATTTCATCCGCGGCGACAGCCGGCTCCAGACCACGGACGATGTCGAATCGGTGCCGGTCGTCAATGACGGCACACGGGTAGTTCTGCTGCGGGAGATTGCGTCGGTCCGGCCCGGCCGGGCCCCGAGGCATTACGAGGTCCACGGCAACGGACTGCCGTCCGTAGCTTTCGTCGTCAGCAAGCAGCCGGCCGCCAGCACGATCGCCGTGGTGCAGGGCGTCGATGACGAGCTTGCCCGAATCACGACGCTCCTGCCGCGCGGAGCGTCCATCCGCAAGTTCTACGACCAGGCGGATATTGTCGCCGAGGCCCGGACCTCGCTGTTTCACGACCTGATCGTCGGGGCGGTCCTCGTGGTCCTGGTGCTGTTCTTCCTCGTCGGAGCGATTCGAGCCACGCTGATCGTCGCCGTAACGATTCCGATCACCCTGCTGGCGACCCTGGCCCTGATGCAGGCGTTCGGGCAGACGCTCAACGTGATTACTCTCTCCGGGCTGACCCTGGGCATCGGCATGATCGTGGACGATGCCATCGTAGTCAGTGAGAGCATCATTCGGCACCTCCAGTCGGGTCAGCCGCGACTGGCGGCCAGCCTCACGGGAGCGGCCGAGATCGCCGGCCCCGATGCCTCCGGGACATTGACCACGGTTGCGGCGTTTGTGCCGCTGCTATTCATCGGCGGCATTGCGGGTCTCTTCGCCCGGCCGTTCGGCCTGGTCGTCAGCGTCATGCTGCTGGCGTCGCTGGTCATATCCCTGACGTTCGTGCCCATGATGTTCGGCGGCGTGCGCGTGGCATTCCACCGGCGGGCGATCGGCGCGGGACTGCTCGCACGGCTCGACCGGGCCCTTGGCTCGACCCTGCAATTCACGCTTCACCACCGCGCCGCGACGGTCCTGCTGGGCGGGCTGCTCCTGTGCCTGGGTGTTCTGGCCGCTTGGCTTGGACCGGTCGGGGTCCTGCCGCCCATCGATGAAGGCGCGATCCTGATCGAGTATGTCATGCCGCCCGGCACATCGCTGCGGGAGAGCAACAGGGTCGGCGATCTGCTCGAACGGATCGCGATGAATCAGAGCGATATCGAGACCGTCTATCGGCGGACCGGCTCGCCGGAGCAGGGCTTCCAGATCGAGGGCGTCAATCGCGGCGAGTTGACGATGAAGCTGTCGCCGCGGTCCGCTCGCCGCCGCACGATCAATCAGATTATGGACAGCCTGCGGCAGGAATATGGCAAGGTCCCCGCCCTGGTTTGTCTCTACCATCAGCCGACGCAGGAGAAGATGGATGAGAGCTTGTCGGGTCTGCCTGCGCTGTTCGGCGTGACCATCTTCGGCACCGACCTGAACGAGCTGGTCTCGCTGGCCGCTCGGGCTGAGGCAATCATGGCTGAGGACCAGGCGCTGAGCAATATCGTCAACAACACGAAAATCAACAGCCCGCAGATCGTCGTCCGACCCGACCCTGTCGAGCTGGCCCGCTGCGCCTTGCTGCCGAGCGATGTCTTCGAGACTGTTCAGGCAAGCCGGTTTGGCGTCCTGGCCGCCACGATCATCCGCCAGCGGCAGCAGGTGCAGGTGCTGGTCAGGACCGAGCCGGCGCCCGAGGCGACCCTTGAGTGGCTCGAGCAGCTTGCCATTGCCACCGCCTCGGGCGAGACAGTTCCGCTGAGCCGGGTTGCCGACGTGCGCGTCACGCACGTCCCTGCCGCCATCACCCGCCTCAACGGACAACGCCAGATCACCATTCTGGCCGAGGTCCGCGGCAGCATTGCCAACGCGGTGGACCGCCTTCGCGGCAGGCTCTCGACGGTCGCCCTGCCCGACGGCTACAGCATCGCCTTCACCGGCCAGTACCAGGTGATGCAGCGAACGATCCGGGACTTTGTGCTGGTCGGCCTGGCCGCCATTGGGCTGATCTACCTGATCATGGCCGTGCAGTTCCGCTCCTGGCTCCAGCCCTTGGTCATCCTTCTGACGATCCCGATGGCCTTGGTCGGGGCCATCCTGCTGCTCGTGGTCACGCAGGTCGGTCTGGATATCTCCGTGGGCATGGGGGCGCTGACGCTCGTAGGCATCGCCGTCAACAACGCCATCGTTTTGGTCGATTACGCAAATCGCCAAATGGCTGCCGGTCAGCCGATCCATGGTGCGCTGCAGTCCGCCGTCTCCGTCCGTCTGCGCCCGATCCTGATGACGGCGGCCACCACGATCATCGCCCTGGTCCCGGTGGCGGTGAATCCCGCTGTCGGCTCTCGCATCTTCCAGCCCTTTGCAGTCACGGTGATCGGCGGCCTGGTCTCCGCGACCATCGGCACATTCATCTTTGTTCCCGTCCTCAGAACCTTCCTGCGGTAGCCGATCCGCCCCGGGGCAGTCACATCGATTCCGACTCGATTCTCGACACTGCAAGCCGTGTTCCCGGGTGGCACCGCCAAACTCGTTTGACGGTGCTCCTTGGATCCGGATCGATCTCTCGAAACCCCACGGGCAAACGAGTTTGCCCGTGCCACCCGGAGATATGAGATTCCCGGAAGGGATTGGCATTACACAAGGCTGCGAAGAATCCCAACCTGGTCGGTATCAAAGGGTTTGTCGCGCGCGGCGCGCAACGAAAACCGCGGTACAGGTTTATGGGAGGTCGCTTCGCGATTCGGGGCGTGTCAATGCATGGCGTTTCGGGGGATGTAGAACAAGCCGGAGCTGGGATCGCCGGCGGGGAAAGGCGGCACGCCGCTCGGGGTCGCCCCGATTCTCATCGGCACAGCCTCCGAGGGGGTGTACGTCTCGACGTGGCCGTCGCTATAGCCGGCGCGCAGCTTCACATCAGGCATGGCGGCGTTTGGATCGCCCTCGACTTTCCACCAGGCGGACAGCTTCTCGGTCTCCGGCTCGACGTCGCCCCCGGCGAGTTTCTCACAACTGCTGAAAGCGCTGGGCGCCCGCCAGTGCCCATAGCCGAAGTAGTCGGTGACCAGAAGGCTGCTCTGCCCGCGTGCGACGGCCGTGCTCGTTGGGCCCCGGAACAGGCGCGGGCCTTCCCCGAGGTACCCGATGTAGGCCCAGTAGAAGCAATAGGTGCCGCTGAGAGGATCGGACGTCTCGGGCGTATCCGGATTGTCCCACTCATCGCCGGCATCCCACGCCTCCTGCAGATGGGCGAACTTCTTGGGGGCGTCGGGACAGAACACGGTACCGGCATCGGCAATGTAGTTGTGCAGGTACACGCTCATTGAGCGGTGCAACTGGGGGGTACGCTTCTCGTTGCCGATCATCCTGGTCGGGTCGCACCAGTTCCAGCGGTCGTCGTAGCCGACGGTAGCGACGGAGGGCGGGTAGAGGTCGTCGTTGTCCATGGCGTAGAGGTTGACGCCGCCGGTGATTTCCTTCTGGTTGCGCATGCCGAGCAGGGCGTGCGCCTGGCGCCTCACGCCGTTCAAAGCCGGGGCCGATATCGCGAGCAGCGTCGTGATGATCGAAATCACCACGAGCAGCTCAACGAGCGTAAATGCTCTCACTCCACCGGCTCGGACACAGATGGCTTGGCATCTCGTGCCGATTTTCAAGCCCTCCGAAGACCCAAAAACCTAGTTGTCTGCCGACATTATCAGTCGGTGTCCCATTATATGACCTTGCGGCGGTATTTTCAAGCAGAATCCGCCGTCACCGCCGCCATTTTTGCCCATTTTTGCATGTCCCCCACGATGCCAGATATGGTGGATCAGCCTGCTCCATGCCACGACATATAGGGTCGTCGATGCCGAATCGACCCCTGAATGTCACGAGGATTCTCACAAAAACAGCAAGGGAGAGCAGACGCACGGCCGGAGAGTCGCTGGAACAGCCCTGCACTGCTCTCCCGTCACCCCCTGCCGGTGTCGCCACCGGCCCTCCGGTTCCCACCACTCTCGAACTCGCGGCGGCCTCAGGCGACTCTTCGCGGGCCACACGATCACCCTGGACCGAAGCGCTAGATATTTGTCATCCGAGGCGGAGCAGGCGCCGTCCGAACCATGCAGATGCGACTGTCGGTTTGTGGGACATGGGCCCATGTCATCTCCTCGGAAGCAGGTCAGCCACTGAGACTTGAAAAGGGCGTGCCGCCGTAGGCGCCCATATCGATTCGCCAGCCGTTGGGTATCCGTTCCCCGCTGTAGTCATCCTTCGGATTGCCGGCATCGATACACGGGCTCGTTCGGTCGTCGGTCACCCAGGTCCCCGATTGCGGCACGTACCGGCCCGACCGGGACTTCAGGTGATAATCTCCTTTTTGCGGATCGGCAAATAATGGATCGGCCCGGAGGTTGCCCAGTTTCTTCTCGGGCACATTGTGCTGGATGTCGCTGTAGCGGGCGGTGCACTGAGACAGATCGCCGTCGTGATTGTCCCACAGGATGCAGTTGGTGACGTTCGGATCGGCCCCCTCGTCGGCGATGATGCCGAAGTCATTTCCGACAATGGTGAGGTTCTTCAGGGAAGGCGAGGCGCCTTCGCAGAAGATGGCCGCCTCGCCGCAGCCAGTGATGACGAAGTTCGCCAGGACGCTTCCCGGGCCCTCGCCGTAGTAGAACGATACGGCATAGTCTTTCGGAGCCGTGAGGACCGCGGCATCGGCGGCGCTCTGGATCGTAATCGCCTTGCCCATGAAGATGAGCGATTCGCGATACACGCCGGGCCAGACGACGATCGTGTCCCCGTTCTGGGCCGTGTCGATCGCGCACTGGATCGTTGCGAAGGCCTGGGCCCTGCTCGACCCGTCGTTCCAGTTGCGTCCGCTGCTGCCGTCCACGTGGTAGATCACGTGTCCTGTCCCGTTACTGGCCTCGGGAGTCCCGCCGTAGGCGCCCATGTTGATCCGGCCGCCGTTCGGCGCAGGCTCATCCCCGACTGGGGCCTCCGGATCGCCGGCGTCGATGCACGGGCTGTGAACGCTATCGGAAACCCATCGGTCGAATTGTGGATCGTATCGGCCGTATTTCGATTCCAGGTGGTAGTCCCCGCAGTCCGCGCCTGCGAACAGGGGATCCTGGTTGAGGTTGCCCGTCCCTGGATATCCACCCTCCACGTCGCAGTACGTGACCGGAGTGGCGGATACGGCGTCGGTGATCGTCAGGGCCGTCTTCGTGTTCGCCCAGAGGATACTGCTGGTGATGAGGATGTCCACGGAGGCGGACTGGATTCCCGCGGCCGGGGAGGGCGATTTCGCAGTTCCGGGCCGCACGTTGCCTGTGATGGTGCAGTTGATGATTTCGACGCGACATCGGGGCAGTCGCTGTGCGGGAGGCAGGCTGGTGTCCGGCAGCCATTCGAGGTAGAGGCCCGCGCCCACGTCGGCCCGATTGTCCGCGAAGATGCAGTTGCGGAAGGTGACCTCGGTTCCGGTGCCGGAGCAGTAGGCGCCTCCGCCTTGCAGGGGGCCGGGGGCGGCGTTTCCGGAGATGGTGCAGCCGGCGACCACGGCGGAGCTTGTCCGGACGTAGAGCCCGCCGCCGTAGCTGTCGTAGTAGCCCGAGTTGTTTTGAATGGCGCAGTTCGTGATGGTCGCGTTGGAGCCGCCGATCAGGCCGATGCCGCCGCCTCGTCCGCCGGACTGGACCGAGCCGTACTCGCCGGCGGCGCACTCCTCGATCACGCAGTCGGTGATCAAGGCCTCGGTGCCGATGCCGCCGATGCCGCCGCCGATCTCCGTGCCGCAATCCTGGATGACGCAATCGACGATCGTCGGGCTGCTGAACTCACAGTAGATGCCGCCGCCGATCGGATGGGACCGGCCGGGATTCCAATGCGCGGGGTCGGGCGGATTCTCGAAACCGAAGATCCGCCCGCCCCGCACGGTAAATCCGGACAGCACAGAGTCGGCTCCTTCCGACTGATGAAAGTAAAAGCCTCTGTGCCCCCCGTCGCTCACGGCTGCGGATCCTTCGCAGTCGATGATCGTCTCTTGCGGGCCGGCGGCGCTGCACACGGTGATGGCCTTGCCCAGGAAGTCGATGTCCCGATTGCCGGGACCGGCGTAGACGCCGCGGGCGACCTCGATCACGTCGCCGCTATGGGCGGCATTGATCGCCGCCTGGATCGTAGGGAAGTTCTGCGGCACACGGACCGTGACGGCGGCCGACTGCAGCGAGACCGACAGGTTGTCGATCACCACCCTCGTGCCGGAGAACAGGACGTAGCATACGCCGTCCGCCGAGCCCAGCAGGATCTCGTGGTGGCCCGCCTCCAGCTCTTCAGGGGTCGACCAGGTGACCCCATCCGCCGACAGCGAAACCTGCAGCCAGCCCGCAGGCGACTGAGAAATCTGCGCGGCGGGGAAGGAAACGTCCACGACGAGCACGCCGGTGACAATTCTCTGGACCACCGCCGAGCCCAGCGGGAACTGATATGCCAGCTCGGCCGGCTGGCCCTTACAATCGAAGAGCGCGAGTCCCCGATTCCTGTTGATATCGAGGTAGGACAGGTAAGGCTCGGGCAGCGGGGAGAACTCTCTCGACCAGAACGCCGAGTGGCGATAGCTGTCAGTCTCGGCCTTGCCCGTGGTGAAGTCGTCGGCGTACACGTCCGCCCTGACCACGTCCGCGCCGGTCACCATCACAAGGGCACACAAGCCCAGGAATTGCGCCGCCTTCATTCTTCCCATCCGATACATCACCGTCATCCAGACTTGGGTTTTTAGGTGGGCTCGGGCCCACCTAAAAACCCGCCGCCAAACAACCAGCAACTATTCTTCAGTTGCCAATATCCTTGTACATCCTCGGCGAAGCCACAACGTACTTGATCGTGGGGACCTTACGGACCGGGGTCGATCCGTCGGACGTGTCCGTGCCCGGATCACCGGCCATCGCGGCGGATACCGCCGTCGTGACAGCCAGTGCCCCACAGATGACAATCCGTTTCGTCTTCATCGTCCGAAACCCCCTTGCCCTGAACCTATCGTCCCGGTGTCCCGCACATTTGCCGGCGGGTCTCACGCTGGGTAGATTTCCAGGGTATGCGTTCATTCGTGCCCGTCACAATCTCGGCGTCACGGCATCGATCTGGTCAGCGTGCCGTCCGCCAGGCGGAGCAGCCAGAGCATTCCTTCGTCCTGACTCAACGAGCGCTGCGGGCCGGCGCCCCTGGGCACGGCGAACTCGCCGCCCGTCTCCGGGAGGTCCTGAAGGTACTCGAATTCCAGTTGGCCGGCGGGAGCGTCACCGATGAAGAAGCCGATGCTCTTGACGACATCGGTTTCCAGATCGATCGTGTAGACGAGCTTGGTCTGGTCGCGAGTCGCCGTCACCACAACGTCCTTGCCGTTGGGCGTCGGAGCGGTCTGGAAGGGGACTCTGCGTGCCGCCGCATCCCGGCGAACGGTGTCGATCGCGTGCAGTCCCATCCACGGACGTCCGAGGCCCTTGAAGAAGCTGCCGCGCGCGTACCGGCCGATTATCGCGCCTTTGGCGTCGGCGATCGAGGAGCTCGACTCGCTGTCGGTGATTGTGAGGTTGTCTGCGATTTGAAGCTTCAGCCAAGCGTTGTGCTCTCTGGCGGCGGCATAGATGAACGGTATGCGACCGGCGCCAGTCACGTCGTGGCCGTTGATCTGCCCGCGGACGCGGAAGCAGGTCCAACCTCGCTGGTGCATCGCATCGCGGTTATCGATGACTGTGGCATCGGCCCGCCAGTCGCTCTGGAAGTAGTCTTCGTCCAAGACGTTCCAGTGGCGCACGGCCCACGGCTGGCTGCTCGGGCCCTGGTTATTCTGCTCGACCATGACGAGCAGCCCCCGGCCCTTGGCCGCGACCGGCTGCATCGCGGAGTTGGCGCTTCCCATGCTCGCCAGGAAGGCCCTCAGCTCGCTGCCGTCCGTCGGGAGCGTGAAGACGCTCAAGTCCTTCATCCGCATGTGATAATTATTGATGGAGACGGTCCTGCCTTCGTAGCTGTAGTTTCCATGGGCATTTTGCAGAAGCGTCCGATCCGGGGTGCCCGCATCGGTTCCCGAGGTGGCCCGGAGCATGACGGACCCATCGGGCTCGCCTGGGAAGTAGAACCAGTAGGCCTGGCGGCCGGTATTGCTGGCCTTAAAAGAGTTGATCACGGCAGGGGCCGTCGTTGGCTTATTGACCCCCGCGTTGTTGGTGATCGCGACGGTCCCCACGGCCAAGGCGCCGGCCGCTGTGATGGACAGGAGGGCGGTTTTGGTCGTCGCGGCAGCCGCCGCCCCGGCCAGGACCCCGACTTTCATCGCCGCCGCTGGGACGGTCAGTTGTGCGGCTGCCGCCTCATTCGGGGCCGTGACCTTGCCAAACACCACGAGGGCCGCCAGGAGCGAGCCCTTGCCGAAACCGTTGCGCGACAGCTCCTTTTGCAGGGCCTGCTTGGCCCTCATAAAGAGCATGCGCGTGCTGAATTCGCTGCAACCCATCGACTCGGCAATCTCCGAGTAGGACATCCCGTCATAGCATCGCATGATCAGGACGGCCTTGTGGCGGGTCCGCAGCTTCTGCATCGCGGTCGAGACAATCTGCTTCAACTCCTGGCTGACCAGGTTCTCGAAGCCCCCTTGGCGCTCTTTCATTGACCCCCGGCGCCTCTCTTCAGAGGCCGCTGCGTGTTGTGCTGCCCTCTCGGTGCGGTAATGACGGTGCAGCTTGTTGGTGGCGATGCCATACAGCCAGGACCAGAATCGGTCCGCTCGTTGCAGCTTGCCTAGTACTTTGCACATCTCTAACAAGCTCTCCTGTACGATTTCCTGGGTGAGATCGTCGTGCTGGGTCAACCGGTACACGTAGACCCGCAATCGTTCCCTGGCGATCCCCGCCAGCGTGTTGAGGCTCTGCTGATCCCCTCGCTGAGCCCGTTCGACCAACTCTATGGTATCCACCTGCCCGTCCATACTGGACCACTACTCAATTCTCTCTATTCACAAAGGCAATAGTAAGTGCCGCACCCGGTGGGATGCGTAACGCATTTTTCGCCATCCCCGCACAATTTCAGGGAATTGGCGGGCCCCGCCCGGAGGGGGGCCTGGGAACGCCGTGGACTCCGGTCTATTCATAACTCACCAGACAGTGCCGGCGGGGCAGGCCTTTTCGCCTCCTGCGGTGGGACCCCTGTCCCGCGTGTCGTGCTGATCGGCCATCGTGCCGTGGCCCAGCTATATTGTACCATTTTTGCTGGCGTGACGTGCGGCTAAAGTGGCCTCTGCCGAAGGCCGATACCCTACACGGCGCCCGGAGAACGACGTTCAAACGCAGCACAGGTTGACTCTTAGAGGGTTGAAAATGCACGAGCCTGCGAGCCGTCCGGAGAAGATTATTACCATCAGCCGCAGTGACAGTATTCAGAAGGCGGCGGCCTTGATGCTCTCCCACCATGTCGGCTGCCTCATCGTCAATGACGAGGACGACCGTTTTATTGGACTCATTAGCGAGCGGGACATCGCCTACCATGCCGCAAATGCTCTCGAAAGCGCCGACCACGCCACCGTCGGTCAGATCATGACCGACCACGTGATCTTCTGCTCACCAGGCACGCCAACCCATGAGGCCCGCAGAATGATGGCGGCTCACCGCGTCCGCCACCTGCCCATCGTCGAAAACGGGGTCGTCGTGGGCATTCTCTCGGCCCGCGATGTCATGGCCCAGCAGTTGGTGGAGGACCGGGCGGCGGCCGAAGAGGTGGCCGTCCTCTCGAAATGTCTCCAGAGCATCGACATGCGCGAGGCGGTAGACACCGTCGCGCAGGAGACGCCCAAACTGTTCGGGGCCCGCAGTTGCGTGCTGTGCCTGTATCCGGAGGGCGACATGACCAAGGATGCGGCATTCGCCAGCTCCAATCGCTGTCTGTGTCTGGACGGCGATTCCAAGCGGCCGGAATTCACGAGGGCCATAGCCGAGGAAGGGGGCCTGTACGAGGACGTCGCTGCTGAGTGCGGGGAGCGGGGTGGCCGACCGCCACGGCTGGTGCTGCCGCTGGAGATCGTCAACCGTCCGGAGACGCCAGGGGCCGAAGAACAGCGGCTGGGGGGCTTCATTTGCATGTGCGGCCTGGCCCCGTCCTTCATGGCCAACAAGGAACTCGCGTCCTATAAGGCTAAGCTCGCCCGGGAAATCCTCGTCGCCCACCTGGCCAACGCAATGCGCTACCAGCAGGCGCGACTCACCTCGTTGACCGATACCCTGACCGGAGTCGGCTCGCGCAAGCTGCTGGAGGACAAGCTGCAATCGGAGTGCGACCGGGCCAAACGATACAAGAGGCCCTTCTCCGTGGCCATCATCGATCTCGATCACTTCAAGATGGTCAACGACACTCTGGGTCATGCCACCGGGGATGATGCGATCCGGCAAGTGGCCCAGTGCATGAACGAGCAGAAGCGCTCGCCGGATGTCCTGGCTCGCTACGGCGGCGACGAGTTCGTCCTGCTCATGCCCGAAACCCGCGCCGCCGATGCCGCCATCCTGCTCGAACGAATTCGCGCCAAAGTGGAGCAAATGCGAATCGGACCGGAAATAGCCCTGTCCATCAGTTGCGGAATCGCCGACAGCAGCCCGGAGAACGAGAGCACCGCCGGGGAGGTGATGCGACGCGCCGACCTGGCCCTGTATGAGGCCAAAAACCGCGGGCGAAACTGCGTCAAGCTCTGGGACAAGGAGATGCAGAGGTCCCTCAACACCGGCGACATCGAAATCGAGAGGATCAAGAGACTGCAACGGAGAATCCTCGGACTCTCGGAGAAGGCCGAGAAGATGTTCATGGAGAGCATCTGGGGACTCGTCCAGGCGCTCGAAGCCAAGGACGCCTTCAGCAAGGCGCACTCGGAAAACGTCGTGCACTATGCGGCCGCCATCGCGCGGCAAATGGAGCTAGGGCCCAAGTACCTCGACCTGATCCGCCGGGCGGCCATGATCCACGACATCGGCAAGATTGGCATCCCCGACGCCATCCTGTTCAAGTGTGATTCCCTGACCGCCCACGAGCGGCGGATCATCGAGCAACACCCGATCATCGCCGTGCGCATCCTCGAGCCGATGAGCTTCCTCGAAAACGAGGTGGCGATCGTGCGTCACCACCACGAGAAATGGAACGGGCAGGGCTATCCCGACGGATTGGCCCGCACGGCTATTCCGCTGGGCGCCAGAATCGTCGCGGTCGCCGATGCTTTTGACGCCCTGACATCGAACCGGGCCTATCACGGGTGCCGCTCGCTCGCGGAGGGGCTGCGCATCCTGAAAGACTCCGCGGACTACGATCTGGACCCTGCCGCGGTCGAGGCGATGCTCGCCTGGGTGGACAGTGTCGGCCGGGACTTGGGCAAGAGCCCGAGCGAATTGACCGTGGAGGACCTTCTGGCCGTGCCGACCGGTGACCCGGAGTCCCGGCCCCTGCCCGCAGCCGTACCCACGCTCGCCTAAGCAAAGAAGCGGACATCCCAACTTTCTCTACCTCTTTGTAGACGCGGAAGAAAAGTAGAATGTCCCCTTTTCTTCCAAACCTCATACTTCACACTCTTCGAAACACCTCATAGCGTCATTCCAAGCAGGGCAGCACGGGGCGGGGCAAATCCTCCCTTGAGATTTGCACTCTGCTGCGGTAAGCTGATGTCCCGATGGAAACACGATTTGCAGCAGGAGAAAGCCATGTCGTTCGATTCGATCAATCGCAGGGAGTTCATGGCCTTGACCGCAGGCGTCACCAGCGCGCTGGGGCTGGGCCAGTCACCGTCAACCCAGATCGCGCGTGACAATTGGGACCCGCAAAGGCCGCTTATCCAGACAGGCAGGGCCCTCATGGTCCAGCCGATCCTGATGTACCAGGTGGCCGAGCGGAAGCCCGCCGCTTCGTGGAAGTCCTGGGGCGGCGTGCAGAGCGATGAAGCAGCCGACAAGGAGGCGACAAGCATCGCGCGGGAGTTGAGCACGCTGTCAGCCAAAGCGGACTTCCCCGTGCGGGTATTGCCGGTTGCCAAGGTCAAATCGCCGGCGCAGGTGGCAAAGGTGCACGAGGGCGACTACGACGCGGCGATCGTCTACGCCGCCAGTGGCTCCGGCGATCTGCTGCGGGCGTGCTTTGCCCCGAAGAAGGACAAAGACACCATCATTTTCGTCCGCCAGCGCTCCGGCCCGGCCTACTACTGGTACGAGGCCCTGAGCACGAAATACCTGCTGACTGACAAGGCGGATTCACGGCAGAACTCGCGTCTCGATCATGGCGGCCTCCACGTCGATGACGTTGTCGTGGACGACTATGACGAGCTGCTGTGGCGGCTGCGGGCCCTCTACGGGCTCAAGAACTTCCTCGGCACGCGGATCGTGGCGCTGGGCGGTCCGTGGGGCAAGTACTCGCCCGAGGCCCCGCAGGTCGCGCGGGACAAATTCGGCTTGGAGATCATCGACGTGTCCTATGACGACATCGCCGCCCGCCTCCAGGCCGCCAGGCAGGACGGCGACCTGGCCGCCCGCGCAGAGCAGTGGACCGACGCCTACCTCTCGCTGCCGCACACGACGCTCGAAACCGACAAGGAGTTCGTCGTCAACACGTTCCTGCTCTACACGATCTTCAGGGACCTGATGCGCGAGCACAACGCTCCGGCGTTCACGATCCGCGCCTGCATGGGCACGATCATGCCCATGGCCCACACGACCGCGTGCCTGGTCCTGAGCCTGATCAACGACGAGGGCCTGATGGCCTTCTGCGAGTCCGACTTCGTCATCATCCCGGCGGGCATCCTCCTGCACTACGTCAGCGGCCGGCCCGTCTTCCTGCACAACTCGACGTTTCCGCACGGCCGGATCGTCACGTGCGCCCACTGCACCGCCCCGCGCCGGCTCGACGGCACACGCTACGAGCCGGCCCGAATCCTGACCCATTACGAGTCAGACTACGGGGCCGCCCCGAAAGTTGAGATGCCGGTCGGCCAGCAGGTGACATTCATCGATCCCGAGTACAGCAGCGGCCGATGGCTCGGCTTCACCGGTATCGTCAGGAGCAATCCTTTCTACGACATCTGCCGCTCCCAGCAGGACGTCGAAATCCAGGGCGACTGGAAGAGGCTGCTCGATGAGGTCCGCGACTCTCACTGGATGATGGCCTACGGCGACCACCTCCAGCCGCTGTCCTACGCCGCCCGCAAACTCGGCATCCAGTGGACAGACCTGACGCAGGCGTAGCCGTCACGCCCGCTGCAAAGTCGAAGCGTTACGGCTTGACCGCCCGGTCGTAGATGCGGACATCGTCCATCAGGCCGGACCAGAAGCTGCCTGCGGCCAGCGTGCTGCCGGCGCCGATATATAGACCACCGACCGAGCTCGGCAGGCTGGCCTGCGTATCCTTCGCGACCTCGATGTCATCAACGTAGAGAATCCGATTCGAGCCGTCCCAGGAGAGACCCACGCGATGCCATATGCCATCCGTGATGACGACAGCAGATGTCAATGCCTTGGGCTTGCGATTCGTTAATTTCAGGTCGGTCATCAACATACCGCCTGGATCGGCCGCCATCAACCAATTCGCCCCATCCGCTTGCGAGACGATCACCTGTCCGGGTGTCCCGCCTTTGACCCAGGCAAAGACGCTCAGCGGCCCCGCCGCAGGGTCCACAACGAAGGGACTGCGAACGCAATCATCCACACCATCGAACTGCAAGGCTCCAGCAATCTTGCCCCCGGCGAGTTGCCAGACCGGATTACCGACCAGCAGGCCGTCATTGGTCCCGGCGCTGTCGGCGGCAATTTGCCCTTCGGCCTCATCCAGTTTCCAGCAGGCGAGCAGGCCGATCTCCTGGCCCCAGTAGCTCATGAGGACCTCCAGGTCCTTCTCATCGACCTTGCCATCGCCCCAGGGCATGGGGCCCATATCCACCGAGGGGTCATCCTTGCCCCAGGATTCGATGAGTCTGAGAAGGTTCCGGATGTCCACCTTGCCGTCGCCGTTGAAGTCAACAATGGGAATGATAGGCGCCTGCCAGTTATCGTAGCTGCCGCTGCGTTCGCTAAAGAAGTACAGCGTGCGACCATCAGGTGAGATGCGTGGTTCAGCATCTGGCGCGGGCCCATTGACCTGGCGCCCAAAATTGACCGGCGTTTGCCAAGGGGCAGAAAGGCTTGTCCGCCTCGCCATCCACATGTCGGCCTCGGCGTACCCACCGGGCCGGGGCGTGCCTTGGAAAGGATTGTCGGAGAAGAGGAGTAATAGCCCATCTGGTGAAAGGGAAAGCAACTGCTCGTTGTATGCACTGTTCACCACGGGACCGAGATTGACCGCTTCGCCCCAGAGGTCGTCCTGTGTCGCACGCCTTGCCACATAGATGTCGTAACCGCCATATCCGCCGGACCGAGATGATGCAAAGTACAACTCTAAGCTGTCCGGTGCAATCCAGGACTCCCCGTCTGAACCAGAGCAGTTTATCGTCGGGCCCATATTCACAGCCTCGCCCCACGAGTCATCTTTTGTCGCGCGTCTTGTGACCCAAATATCGAAATCGCCATGCCCGCCCGGCCGGTTAGAGTGGAAATAGAGCGCAAGTCCATCGGCCGAAATCGATGGCCCAGCCTCTTGACTCGGACTGTTGACCGCAGGCCCGAGATTCTCCGCAGGACCCCAATCGTCGTCAGCCGAGGCACGTTTCAGCACCCACAGGTCGTAGGCGCCCTGCCCACCGGGCCGATTGGAGGAGAAGTACAGTTCCAGGCCATCAGACGAGATGGAATCGATAGCCTCCCCGTATGCACTATTGAGGACCGGGCCGAGGTTCACCGGCTTTCCGAAGATGAAATCGGCTTTGGCGCTGCCGCCGCCAAGCGCAACAGCAGCCACAAATCCAAATAACACTAAGCTGATTCTGTAACCGTTTGACCGTTTCATTTCACGCCTTCTTTCCCGGCCCTCAGGGCAGAAACGAGCAATTGCGCTGCTTACGGCTTCACCGGCCGATCATAGATGCGGACGTCGTCGATCAGGCCGGACCAGAAGGCGCTGGGCGTCATGGTGCTGCCAGCGCCGAGGTACAGGCCGCCGGTTGAGCTCGGCAGGTTGGCCTGCGTATCTTTTGCGACCTCGACATCATCGACATACAGGATTCTGTTGGAGCCGTCCCATGAGAGCCCTACCCGGTGCCAGTCACCGTCCGTGATGACGACAGCAGAGGTCAATGCCTTGGGCTTGCGGTTCTGTACTTTCAGGTCCGTCATCAACGCACCGTCTGGATCGGCCGCCATCAACCAATTCGCCCCATCCGCTTGCGAGACGATCACCTGTCCCGGACCGCCCCCTTTGACCCAGGCAAAGACGCTGAACGGACTTTTGGCTGGATCCACGACGAACGGGGCGCTGACATAATCATTGATGCCGTCAAGCTGCAGTGCACCGCCGAGCTTTCCGCCGGCTGGCTGCCAGATCGGATTGCCAACCAGCGTGGCGTTGTTAGTGCCAGCCTTGTCAGCCGCGACGATCCCTTCGGCCTCATCCAACTTCCAGTACGCGATCAGGCTGACGGGGAGTACTTCCTGCTGCCAGTAGCGCATCAGGACCTCCAAGTCCTTCTCATCGACCTTGCCGTCGCCCCAGGGCATGGGGCCGATATCACAGAGCGTCTCATTTGTGCCCCAGTGTTCAATGAGTATGACCAGATCCTTGATATCCACGACTTCATCGCCGTTGAAGTCGACGATCGGAATGACCGGCGCCTGCCAGAGGTCGCAATTATAGCCTCCACCTACCGGCGGCCCAGAACTGAAGTAGAGTGTAGAACCATCGGCTGAGATGTTCGGCGAAAACTCCCAATCCGAGGTATTGATAACTGGTCCGAGATTCATCGGTATGCCCCATGGGTCAGAGACGGTTGCTCGCGTCGTAACCCATATGTCCTGCCCGCCATAACCGCCGGGCCGCCATGGCCCGAGCATGTGATCGCTGAAGAATAACATGCGGCCGTCGGCAGAGATATCCGGGAAACACTCCTCCAGAGAGCTGTTTACTGCGGCCCCTAAATTCACCGGACTGCCCCAGGGGTCACTTTTCGTTGCCCGGCTTGTAAACCATAGATCGTCACCGCCCAACCCGCCCGACCGACCGGATGCAAAGAAGAGAACCAGCTCGTCGGCTGAGATGCTCGGGGCCCAGTCGTCAGCCGAACTGTTGACGGTCGCTCCAAGATTTACCGGCTTTTCCCAGGGATCGTCTTTTGTCCTGCGTGTAGTTACCCAAAGGTCATCCTCGCCATACCCACCGGGAGCGTTCCCAGACCCACCGGACCAGATGGAAAAGTACAGCGAGAGACCGTCAGCCGAGATACTCGGGGCTTGGTTCCAATACGCTGTGTTGACCTGGGCCCCGATATTCATACAAGGTCCCCAAGGGTCATCTTTACTTGCCCGCCTTGACACGTATATATCAGCCTTTCCGTACCCGCCAGGTCTGCGGGACTCGAAGAATAGCTCCAAACCGTCCGCCGAGATGCTTGGGTCAATCTCGACTGACGAGCTGTTGATGTTCGGCCCAAGATTGACGGGCTTGCCGAAGGTGAAGTCACCGTAGACTCTTGCAGCATCGCCAGCCAAGACTGCGGCCACAAATCCGACTAACACTACCCTGATTCCGCAGCCATTTAACCATTTCATTTCACGCCTTCCTTTCCGCCCTCAAAGCAGAGAGTATGAATTGTTTTATCTACGGCTTCACCGCCCGGTCGTAGACCCGCACATCGTCGATCAGGCCGGACCAGAAGCTGCCTGCGTCCTGCTTGCTGCCGGCACCGATGTATAAACCGCCGGTACACATAGCCGGGCCCGCGATGGACTTCCTATCCTTGGCGACCTCGATTCCGTCGACATAGAGGGCTCTCTTGGCCCCATCCCAGATCAGGCCGACCTGATGCCACTGGCCGTCCACGATCACGGTTGAGCAAGCTACGGGTGTTCCATGGCTGTCGGTGATCCCCGTCCGGAGGGCACCGGTGGCACCAGCCGCGAGCCAACTGGCACCATCCGCTTGAGATACAATCACCTGTCCAGCAGCTCCACCCTTGATCCAGGCAAAGACGCTGAACGGGCCCACCGACGGATCGATGACAAAGGGTGTCGCAGCGTAGTCGTCCACGCCGTCAAGCTGTAAAGCCCCCTTGATCTGGCCGCCCGCTGGCTGCCAAACCGGATCGCCCACGAGTGTGCCATTGTTGCTGCCGGCGCTGTCGGCGGCCACCGGCCCTTCTGTCTCATCCAGCCTCCAGTAGGCCGCTAATGCAGGGTTCAAGACCTCCTGGCCCCAGTAACTCATGAGGACTTGCAGGTCGTTGGCATCGACCTTGCCGTCGCCCCAGGGATACGGACCCAGGTCTACCTGCGGATCGTCTTTGCCCCAGGATTCGATCATCGCCAGCAAGTCCCCCATGCCCACCAGTCCGTCGCCGTCGAAGTCAACGATGGGGAGGATCGGCACGCCGCACAGACCGGCCCCGGTGGAGTTGAAGTACAGCATCCGCCCATTGGCGGAGATGGCGCCGGACCCTTCATCGCGCGCGGAGTTGACCGTCGGACCGAGATTGACGGCCGGCTCCCACGGATCGTTGACACTCTTGCGTCTCGTCATCCAAACGTCATAACCGCCGAGGCCACCGGGACGATTGGATTCGAAGACCAAGACCAGACCGTCGGCTGACAGGTTGCCGAACGTGTCAATAGAGCTGCTATTGACGTTCGGCCCGAGATTGACGGGTGAACCCCACGGGGCCTGCATCGTGGGCCGAGTGCACATCCACAGATCGTAATTGCCGCTCCCGCCGGGGCGCTCGGACGCAAAGACCAGGGTCAGGCCGTCGCGGGACATCGCTGGGCTGATGTCCTCGGTTGAGGAGTTGACTGGCTCGCCCGGATTCACCGGCTTGCTCCAGGGGGCATCACGGCTGGCACGCGTGGACATCCAGATATCATGGCCGCCCAGCCCGCCCGGACGGTCGACGGCCGCGTTCACGCCGCCGAAATAGTCGCTGAAGTACAGTGTCAGGCCGTCCGGGGACAGGCTCTGATATACTTCGTTGGTGTTCGCACCGTTCACCGGCCCCCCCAGGTTGACCGCCGGACCCCAGGGATCGGCGGGGCTCGGTCGTGTGCTGACCCAGATATCGTAATCGCCGGATCCGCTCGCCCCAGTCGAAGCGAAATACAACTCCCGGTCGTCCGCGGAGACCCAGGCCGCACCGCCGGAGATGCCCAGGCTCTGCGCTTGACCGAAGTAGAAATCCGCCCTGGCGCTGCCGGACATGATGAGAACGATGGGGGCAAACGCAACCAGCATTGTGAAATGGAGACTGCGATTCGCTTTCATACGTTTCTTTCTTTCTCTCCCGCCGCGGACAATGTGAGTGCACGGAAACAACCGTCAGGGAACGGAGATCGAGGCGGGTGAAGAAAACCAGTGGCCGGTTCAAGACAGAGAGATGATACGAATCAAGGTGTGTCCGGCAAAGATGTCACCCAGATACCTCATCTTTCACCGCTCCATTTTGTTGCACTATACCTGCTCCCCTGAGAAATGTCAATGGAGAGTCGCCATTTACGATTCGCCTGCGAGATTCTCCGTGCGGCGGGTACTACACCGTGCTAGGCAAGATTCTACAGACATGTGCAAGGGTTTTCGCGGGCTTGCCTTTGATGGCGACGTGGCGTACCATAGGACCGGCGTGAGCATAACTCAGCGTGCTTGTGTAGCCGTGTTCGGGTATCACTTGTAAGGGGAGCAGATCATGGAGACAGCCAGACTGGCGATTCACGCGCGGGGCGAGAGTTGGGAAGTGGACCTGAACCCACTGGGGTCGGTGATCGGCCGGGCCAAACCCGCCGATATCGTGCTCGACAGCCGGATGATCTCCCGACGGCACGTCCGCATCTTTCAGGACCCGTTCGGCCGGTGGCTCTTCGAGGACCTCGGCAGCAGCAACGGCACGTTCGTCCATGGCCGGCGAATCGACGTCTGCCCGGTGCTGCCGGGCGAGCCGGTCCACATCGGCCCCTTCGTCCTGAAGATCGTGCAGTCGCCGCAGTGGCTGGCGGTCAAAGGCCCCTTGCCAGCCTACGACGTGAATCTCGTGCTGGCCGACTTCGAGACCGAGTTCTTCCATGAGGACAACCGGAGCGGGACGCCGGCAAAATTGCCGTGTCCCGAGCGATGGGCCGAGCTGACGCAGAGCCTGTCCGATCTGACGAATCTGGCCGCGCTGTACCCGGAGGTCTGCCGGCACTTGGGCAAGACGCGGAACACCGTCGCGCTCGTGCTGCGGGCGCCCGTGAACGGGCCGCTGCCGCAGAAGCCGGAGGTCTGCGCCATCTATCTCGGCGACAATCTGTACGACACAACGGTGGGTGACGCTTCCGGCTTCTATCCCTCGCTGCCGGTAGCCTTCCAGGAGCGGGCGTATCGCCTCTCCCGGCACGTGATCGAGCGGGCACGCTCCACGGGCGCACCGGCCATGGCCAAAACGATCTTCTCCTCCGATACGGAGGTCACCATCACGCTGATCGACGAGTTCAGTCCGCGGGCCATCATCTGCGCTCCGCTCAGCGCCGGAGCCGATACGCTGGATCTGCTTTACCTTGATTTCCCGTTCGAGGAGAGCTTTGGAGTGTCGCCGGAGGAGATGTTCGCGTTCACGCGTCTGGTGGCGGAGGAAGTGGCGAAAGTCCGCAAGAGCCTGCTGCTCATGGAACTGCGGGCGGAACGGAGCATCCTCGATTCGCAGCTTCTGGTGGCCCGGGACATGCAGTCGAAGCTGGCCCCTGTGGTACCGGCCCGGATCGCTGGCGTCCTCGACTTGGCGGTGTACTACAAGCCCGCCGCGTGGGTAGGAGGCGACTACTGCGACGCGTGGCGCATCGGCGAGCAGCATGTGGCATTTGCCGTCGGTCACGTCGACGCCGTCGGGGTGCCGGGCGCTCTTTTCCTACAGAATCTGCGGCTGGTCCTGCGGCCTGCGGTGGGTCCGGAAGCCGGTCTGTCCGATGTCCTGACCGCCGTCAACGGACAGCTCCTCGCTCATCCACTCAATGCCGGCTCCGCCTCGATATTCCTGGCCGTGGTGGACTTGCGAAAAGAGCTTATCCGGTACGTCAACGCCGCCCATCCGCAGCCGCTGGCTCTGCTGTCTTCCGGCTGGGCCGCCGTCGGTCAGCCCGGCGCCGGCAAGCTCGGCGTCAAGGACGCCGCGTTCCACGAGCACAGCCTCAAACTCAAGGAGATCAAGAACCTGGTCCTGTTCACGCCGGGCCTGCTCCAGACCCGCTCCCCGCGAGGCGAGGAACTGGGCATCCTGGGCTTGACGAAAGTCCTCAAGAGCGCCCCGCACAACTCCGCGCAGGACCTTGTCAACGCTGTCACCGGCGCGGTGGAGGCGTTCCGCCAGTCGCTCGCCCAGATGGCCGACATGACTATCCTGGCCCTGAGCACCAAGTAGCGCCGGCCCAGGGAGAGCGTAACGAAAGAAAGGGGACATTCTATTTTTCCACCGCTTCTTGCGTCCGGCGAGGAAAAGTAGAATGTCCCCTTTCTTTGATTTGCGATTCTGCCTACGGCTTGACCGCCCGGCTGTAGATTCGGATGTCGTCGATCAGGCCGGACCAGAAGCTGCCCGCCTTGCCACTGTTTCCGCAGCCGATGCGCAGGCCTGTGAGCATGCCGGTCAGGAAGGGCTGAGTGTCACGGGCCACTTCGACATTATCGACGTACAGGACCCTGTTTTTGCTGTCCCAGACGAGCCCCACACGGTGCCATGCGCCGTCCGTGACAACCGCCTGCGAGGTCAATGCGCGTCCCAGGCGACCGTCGCCCTTGAGGTTGGTCTTCAGGCAACCGTTGAGGACGGCGGCGATGAGCCAGTCGGCGCCGTTGGCCTGGGAGAGAATGACCTGCCCGGGCGAGCCGCCCTTGATCCACGCGAAGACGCTCAGCGGCCCTTCGGTCGGATCGCGCACCGAATCGGTCGTCACGTAATCATCGACGCCGTCCAGAAGCAGCGCCCCGGCGAGCCGGCCGCCCTGTGGCTGCCATGTGGGCCCGCCTTGCAGCGTGCCGTCATGATCGCCGGCCGCGTCGTTGGCGACGGTGCCGTTAGACTCGTCGAGCTTCCAATATGCCACGAGGCTGAAGTCGGTCAGCCAATACCGGGCGAGGACCGCTGTGTCGAGGGCATCCGCGAACCCGTCGCCGAAGGGCGCCGGCGCTATATCCGCCTTCGATTCATCCTGGCGCCATGACCGGGCGAAGAGGGCAAAGTCCTTGAAGTCCACCACGCCATCATTGTTGAGGTCCACGATCGGAGAGATGGAGACCTGCCACAGGTCCTGTCCGCCACCGCCCGGCCGGTCTGAGGCGAAGTAGAGCATCGAGCCATCGGCGGACAGCATCGGGTCGGAATCGAAATCATACGTGTTCACCGATCCCCCCATGGGCAGCGCGATTAGCCAGGGGCCCCGGGGGGTCTGACGGAAGGCCACCCATACGTCGCGGTCGGGGACCCGGGTATCGAAGAAAAGGGTCTTATTGTCGCACCAGATGCTGGGGGAGAGCTCGTAGCTGAGCGAGTTGACCATGGGACCAAGATTCATCGGTTTGCCCCATGCATCCTGCGTCGTTCTGCGCGTGGTCACCCAGATATCGTAGGTGCCCTCGCCCCCCGGTCGCGCGGAGTCGAAATACAGCGATAGGCCGTCGGAGGAGATGCTCGGGTGGTTATCATAAGCGTCCGAGTTCACCCTGGACCCGAGATTGACGGGCGCCTCCCAGGGATCGTCCGTCGTCTTGCGGATCGTGACCCACAGGTCGAAGCTGCCATAGCCGCTGGGCCGGTCCGAAGCGAAATAGAGCGACAGGCCGTCGGCGGAAATGGACGGGCCTGCATCGGCGTAGGGCCCGTTGATCGGCGCCGGCAGAGGAACGGGCTTGACCCAGTTGCCGCCGGACATTCGCGTCGTCGTCCAGATGTCCCAGTCGCCCTGGCCGCCACCGCGCATGGAATCGAAGTACAACGTCAGACCATCCGAGGAGACCTCCGGCGATCCGTCAGAAGAGGAGCTGTTGACTGTGGGGCCAAGGTTCTGGGCCGTGCCGAATCTGAAATCGGCCGGCACACTGCCCGAAAGGACCATGACGATGATGAGGGAAATTACTGCCTTCGCATTGGAACCGCACAGCGTCTTCATCTTCTCCCTTCCTTTCTCTCCCGACGTCAGCGATGCGAGGAGGTACAACCTCGATGGGACACGGATGGAGCCGGATAGTACATCCTGAGTCGTGTCGCTGTCAGGGGCAAACAGGACCCGCGATCACCACGCCAGGAATGCACCACACCGGCCACGCGCTTCACTATTTCATCATCCATGTAGTGTACGCCAGCGGCTCGGAAATATCAACAATCTATCCGCTCTGGGGAACTGGTTGCACGGGACGAGCCCCTGGAGTAAGCTGCTTCCGGCGGCTACCCTGCTATGTGGGAGAGCCCGGATCGCCGCGATTTTCGCAAAGGTCGAGAATTATGATGATGCGGAACCGTATTGATGGGAATGGTACGACTCGGCGGGAATTCATGAGGATTCTCGGCGCGGGCGCTGCGACTTGCGTCACAGGCCCGGCCCTGGCGGGGGAGAGCCAGCCGGTGATTGAGATCGATCCTGCGCCGCGATTTGCGCTGTCGCCGTATCTGTACATGCAGTTCATGGAGCCATTGGGCGTTACGGATGGCTCGGTCGATGCCGCCTGGGACTTCGCGTCGGATCGCTGGCGCGAGGACGTGGTTGGGATCACGCAGGAGCTGGCTCCCACGCTCATGCGGTGGGGCGGCTGCTTCTGCTCCTACTATCGCTGGAAGGAAGGAGTCGGCCCCATGAGCGCGCGGCGTCCCATGCTCAACCAGCTCTGGGGTGGGATCTACATGAACCAGGTGGGCACGCACGAGTTCGTGGACTTCTGCCGGCGTGTGGGGGCGGACCCTTTGATCGTGGTGAATTTCGAATCGGATGGGCGCAAGTACTGGGCCGTGTCGCCCAAGGGCGACATCCGTTCCGGGGACGCCAAAGAGGCCGGCGAATGGGTGGACTACTGCAACAGCCCCTCCAATTCCCTGCGACAGCAGCACGGCGTGAAGGACCCGTACAACGTGCGACTCTGGCAGATCGGAAACGAAACCTCCTATGATGAGGGCATCGACGTCGACACAGCGGCGAAGAAGACGGTGGAGTTCGCCAAGGCCATGCGGCAGGCGGACCCCGCCGTCGAGATCATCGGCTGGGGCGACAGCGGCTGGGCCCCGCGCATGGCGGAGATCGCCGGCGAGCAGCTTCAGTACATCGCCTTCCACAATGGCCTTGGGCCCGGCGGCGAAGGCTCTCCGCTCCACGGGATCGAATACCGGCGCGACCCGGACAAGACCTGGACGTACCTGATGAGAGCATGCCAGGCCCAGCAGGAAAAGATCGACGACATGCGCCAACAGGTCGCTAAGTACCACATTCTCCTGGCGTTGACCGAATGTCATTTCGGCCTGCCCGGTCGGAACCGGTGCGAGGTGCTCTCCACGTGGGCGGCGGGCGTCGCCAACGCACGCGTCCTGAACGTGCACGAACGAAACGGCGACCTGCTCAAGATCGCCACGTTGGCCGATTTCTGCGGCACGCGCTGGCAGAACAACGCCATCATGATCCCGGTCCCCGGCGGCAAGTCCTTCATGATGCCGGTCGCCATGGTCATGAGTCTGTATCGGAGGCACTCGGGACGCCAGGCGGTTGGAGTCGCCCGGACCCCCGACGGGCTCGACGCGACAGCCAGCCGGACGGGGGACCGCATCTTCCTCCACGTGGTCAACACCCATCGCACCCGGTCCGTCAAATCCGTCTTCCAGATCGACGGCAGGAGGATCACCGGAGGACGAGCGTACTGGTTCGACCTGGAGCCGGAGTTCGAAGTGTTCGAGTATCACCCGGAATGTACGTTTCCCAAAGAGAGCGTGCTGGACTCGAGTCTGGCGTGGACTTTTCCGGCAGCCTCTGTCTCAGCCGTGGAGCTGATGACCGGGTCCGCGTAAAGCCCGAATCCGTAAAGGGGGGGAAAGTCAGCCGATGAAGACCGTCAGAGACATGTTGTCAGCATTGGTGCTGGGCGGCGCACTGATCGCCGTGTCACGCCGAGCGAAGCGAAGCATCCAGCTCCGGACCAAGAACCAACCATCGCTGTAAGCGGGATATTCTGTTCGGTGGTCAGGCCGTGCCTGAGCAGGAATATCCCCTTTTCCCCCGAGGTACCCGGCAATACTGCACCGGCGGCGGCGACTATTCCTTGCAGGTACGCGTCGCCGGCGGCGCCCGCAAGGGTCCGCGCTCATTTGGCGGTTGCCTTTCCGGCGTCCGGTCATAGAATGTCTTCAGAATGCTTGAGTTGCAGGAGAATATAGCGGAAGTGCGATCGGCCACGGGGAAGCTGCGCCGCAAGCTCGTGGACGATGCGACGGCGGAGTACTTCGGCACGCTGGACCCGATCCGCAAGCCGGGGCGGGGCGATTTCGAGGCGGCCGAGGCGCGGGCATATGCAGTCCTCAAAGAAGAGTTGCTCGCGGCTGCTTCCATCACCCTGATCAGCGGCGAGACGAAGCTCGACGATAGCCGCGTGGCCGCCGTGGCGCTGGGCTTCGACGGAATCGCCCGGCCGGTGCGAATTCCCGGCCCGGTCGTGACAGCGGAGACCAGGACGGTTCCACTGGCGTTAGCCGGAGCGATTGGGGCGGTCGCCGGTATGCTGCTTCTTGCGCCGCTGCTGCGCCTGGCGTTCGATATGCGGGACCTCGGGCTGGTGCTGGGCGGGCCGCTCGGAGCGCTGTTGGCGGTGCTCGTGGCGCACCGGCTGGCCCGAGTTCGATTCCTCGCGAGGGTTTTGCCCTGGTTATTCCTGCGGCCGAAATCGCTGCGCGGCGCGGTGCGCAAGGAGCATGAGAAGGCCGTGCGTGCCGCCATCGAGCAGTGGGTCGATTGGGCGGTGCCGATGCTGGCGGTCCTGTGCCTCGACCTCGCCGGCCGGGCGCAATCGCAAACAGACAAGGACAAGGTATTGCAGAGGATCGGCAAGCTGGTTTATGCCCTGCACCACACGCCCGCGGAATCGCTGTCCGTTGTCGCACACGAACTGATCCAGGAGGCCAAGAATGCCGGGTTCGAGAACTTGGAGGGCCCGCCGGCTTTTGTCGGCGCCGGCCGGGAGGAGCAGGAGACGATTGTCTGGAAGCCGGACCTCCAGAGCAAGTATGAAACCTTCGGGCATATCACCGAGGGCGATCAGGTCGTGATCGAGCGGCCCGCTGTCGTCCTCGGCGGCGAGATCATCCAGCGCGGCCTCGTGAGAAAGGTTCGGGACAGGACGTAAGATGGAAACTCGAAACATCCTGGCCATCGATTTCGGGACGACGAACTCGTACTTCAGCAAGTGCCCGGCGGACCAGATCTCGCCCGTGGGAATCGATTTTGGCACCGGCCGCGACGGCCTGCCCACGGCGATCCTCTATCGCGGCGACCGCGAGCCGCTGGTGGGCGAGCCGGCGCTGCACGAATACGGCGAGGCCTCCGCCGAAGAACGCAAGGGCTATCAGCTCCGCACGCAATTCAAGCCCGATATCGTCCACAGCCCCGAGGCGGCGAAGGCCGCGACGGATTTTCTTCGCACGGTCGTCGCCCAGGCGCAGCGCCAACATATCGCCCTGGACCCCGCGGCATACGATGTGATCTTCGGCGTGCCGAGCGAATCGCAGACTGATTTCCGGATAAAATTATCGCAAATTGCCCGCACCGCCGGTTACGGCGAGGTCCGATTGGTCGATGAGCCCAAGGGCGCCCTGCTGCATCACCTCTGGCACCGGGATTTCTCGCCGGAGGAGGCCCACCGGGGAATTCTCGTGATCGATTTCGGTGGCGGGACCTGCGACTTTGCCCTGCTCCAGGGCCTCCAGGTCACGCACTCCTGGGGCGATATGGAGCTGGGCGGCCGCCTCTTCGACGACCTGTTCTTTCAGTGGTTCACCGAACAGAATCCGCGGGCGCTGCGGGACATGGACAAGGCGGGCGACACGTACTACGTGCACTCGTATCTGTGCCGCGAGGTCAAGGAGTTCTTCTCGCTGACCATGGCGCGCGACCGCACGGAGACGGTGAACAAGTCCGTCGGACGCTACGGCAGCCTCAAGGGCATGACCTGGGAGGAGTTTCTCGGCCGGGCCCGGCGATACCTGCCCAGCCCGATGTTCGTGCTGTACATGGAAAGTCTGGGCGTCCGGGCCGAACGGATCCTTCAGAGGCAGCGGCCGATGGACCTGATCGACTGGTTCCGCACGTCGCTGTCGCAGGGCCTGCCGAAGGAGGCCGTGGCGGCGGGCGCCATCAGCCGGGTGATCCTGGCGGGTGGAAGCAGCCAGTGGCCGTTCGTGCCCGACGTGGTGATCGAGACGCTCGGCGTCGAGCGTTCGAGCCTCATGCGAAGCGACCGGCCGTACGCGGTCATCGCCCAGGGCCTGTCGATCCTGCCCGCCCTGCAGAAGAAGTTCGATGAGACCCGCGAGAAGCTCCGCAGCGACCTGCCTCGATTTTGCGAGACACGGGTGCGCCCGCTGGTCGAGCGGGTGACCGACAGCTACGTTGCCGGCGTCGCCGCCGATGTCACGTCGGAGCTGTTCGACAAGGCGATCCGGCCGATCCTGGAGCGGTTCCGCGAGCAGGGCGGCTCGACAAAGACGCTTCGCGAATCCATCGCCGCCGAGGTCCGGGCGCATGGCGATAAACTCAGTCAGATCATCGACGCGCGGATGCGCACGCTCCGGCTGGGCCTGCCGGGCCAGCTCAACGAGCTTCTCAAGACCTGGTTCGGATCGTACGGGCTCAGCGTGGGCGCCAAACCGATCGAGGAATCGCAGCGGGTGTCCATCGCGGCGGAAGTAGTTGGGCCGACCACGCCCGACCTGTATGGCGGTATCATGGAGACGGTCGGCTGGTTTGTCGTCGCGCTGGCAACGACGGTCGGCGCCGCCATCCTCGGCGGCGGGGGCATCCACCTCTTGGCCGCCGGTCCGGTCGGCTGGGTCGCCGGCGCCGTCATCAGCGCCGCTGTGGCCTTGCTCACCGTCCGCTACGGCATTACCCGGGCCAAGGAGCTCGCCGATTCATGGAATGCCCCCGCCTGGATCGTCAAAAATATCCTCCTGCCGTCCAGAATCATACGCATGCGGACGGACTTCCGCGACCGCCTGGAGGAGACCCTGGGGCGCGAAACCGCCACGCTGCAAAACGAGCTGGAAGCCAGAATCTGCGCCGTGACCGGCCAGCAGATCGAAGGCCTCTCCGAAATCACACAGTTGTAGCGGCGATCTCCGGTTCCCTCATCACTCATCGGGTCTCGCGCGCGACAAGGTCGGCAATGTGTTCGACGAATGCCTTGGTTGGCTCAAACCAGGGTTGGACCTCCTCGGCATGGAAAACCACAAGGTCCTCGTAGTCGCCTTTCTGGCGGCTGTTGAACAGCAGGTCATAATGGTCGCCCATCTCTATTGGGGACTTGCCCTGATTTGACGTAGTCGCGGTGCAGCAATGAGCGTACATAGCTGTGCTTGCTCGTTGATATGTTCCGGATCAGCAGCAGTGCGGAGAGAGCGTAAAAACAGGCATAGTAGAGGCGGTTTACGCAGGCGTTGATGTGTCGTGCCTCGAACATAAGCTTGGCCTCCTCCAGTGTCTGCCTCTCCGGCGTCATAGGAGCACTCCCTCGCGGTCAACGTTCTCGTGGAACGGCATGGCCTTATGTAACTTGGAGTTCCAGAGGTCGCGATTGTAGACACTCAGGGTCAGAACGGCCCCGTCGTTCTCCAGGGGGGAGATGCTTGAGATCAGCCGCTCGTGCATCGGCGTATCCGCCGGGCGGTCCACGAGGACCAGGAGATCGTAATCTGAGTCCTCCGCCGCATCACCTCTGGCCCTCGACCCATACAGGATGACATCGGCGTCCGGAACGACGGCGCGGATGGCCTGCTTGCATCGCTGCAACAGGTCGGCATCGGCCGTCCGGGGTTCCCAGGATTCGTACGAGATCATGAGGATTTCTTCCCAAAACGTTTCGCCGGCAGTCTTTCTAACCTACATGCAGAATATATCAGATTGCCCCGCCTCTGTAAATGCCGGGCCGACCATCGTTCATCGTTGCGCGATTACACGTCATGGCGAAACAGCCCCATGCTTGTCATGCTGAACGAAGTGAAGCATCCGGCCCACGAAGGCGGCCAACGCTTATTCCCTTGCCCAGCCCGGATCCTTCGCTGTGCTCAGAGCCTGCCCTGAGAGCGGAGGCGAAGGGATGACAGGGCACGTATCACTTGCAGAGCGGGCTGTGCTGAGCGGTCATTATCACGTGGCGGCCATCTGGTCGATGTAGGTCTTCATTTTCGCCAGGCGGGCTTTGAAGGCGTTGCAGAGGCCGTCGGAGGTCTCGCGCAAGGTGCGTTTCGAGTTCGTGTGCGGGTTGAGCGACGTGGCGTAGTCCACTTGTTTGACGATTTCCGCCGGGATGGAGTCGGCGCCGGACAGGGCCCCGGAGATGCCGGCGGCGACAGCGGTCAGGCAATCGGTGTCCCGGCCCATGTTCACGCCCGCCTTCATCGCCTCCCACGTGTTGCCGTTGGTCATTCGCAGGACGCAGATCGCCTTGGTGACGATCTCGTTGGCGTAGCTTTGGGCGTACACGATCCCCGTGCCGCTGTAGAGCGCGTCGAATTTCTGGCGCATCTGGCGGACATCGGTGCAGTCGGCGGTGTGTTTGAGCGCCCGCTCGATCTCGCCTCGGATGCCCGCCGGACGGAAGAATCGCGTGTCCACCTTGTCGCAGTTATCGAAGACCGCCCCGATGACGCTATCGACCGTGGTGCCGGGCTTCGTGGCGGCGGCGATCGCCGTGACGGTGACTTCGGCCCAGAGGATGCCCCGGCTGTTAGCCGTATTGTAGAGTTGACCGATCTCGCGAACGTCGTCGATGGCCCCCCGGATGTCGCCTGCGTTGATCAGGCCGATGGGATGGCACGAGCGCGACAGCGAGACCAGGCCGGAGTAGTCGCAGTATTTCCCGATATCGGAGGCCGGGATATGCGTTTTGGCCATCGCCAGCAGCGCCCCCTCAAACGGCTCGGAGACCAGACCCGCGGCGTTGGGATTCATGTGGTCCACCCACGCGCGGCGAAGGTCCTCGGCGCTGATCCGGTCCTGCTTTTCGAGGATGGCGGTAATCATGAGCTTTTGCCGCTCGACGCCGTCCTCGGTCGTGCCGGGCTCGCGGACCCAGTCCCTCTTGCCATACGCCGTGTACGGCAGCAGCCTGTCGAGCAGCCCGTACTCCTTTTCGATCCGCTCATAGGGCCAGCCCTCCACCGGCGCCCCCATCGCCGACCCGATGTGGCAGCCGGCAATGCATCCGAAGAACTTCTCCCGCAAGCTGACCCCGCCGGCATTCACTCCGGCCTCTTTATCCTGCTGAGCCCCGAGCGCCTTGCTCGCCGAAATCGCCGCCGCAGCCGCCGCCACCGTCCCCGCCAGAAACGACCGTCGTCCCATCGCATCACGATGCACATCCATCCGTCACCTCACCTGAGACCGATTCAAGTCCATATTCACATACGCCAATTGCTCATGACCGCCGCTCATCATATGTCGCGCCCCCGGAAAGGCAAGAAAAGACGAAAGCGGCCTCCATGATTTCGTGAAGACCAAATCGCCCATACCATTAGGCCGCCCGCGCGCATCGTCAACCGAGAGAAGCCGTACGTATCCGCCAAGGCGTCCGGCCGAGCTTTCCCGGCAGGCCGTCGCCTTCTCCGCCTACTGGAATTAGCTTTGTCTTGCACGATAGGCCCTGCTCGGAGTGACGGAGTCAGTATTCCTCCACAATCAGGTGGGGAATATGCCTGAAGTGCTTGGAATTCCGCATAATCAGCGTGTGGCCATGCGACATCGCCGTGGCGGCAATCAACACGTCCATATCGCCGGCGGGTTTGTCAATCTGCTGGAGAAAGCCGGTGATGAAGCCGAAGGATCGATCAGGAGGGTCGTATCGAGACACGCCATTATCGCCTCCTACCGGAAGGACGGCGCCGTCTCCTGATGTGTGATTCAATCGCGGCCGTGGCTTCATCACTCATGTGCACATACACACATGTACGTGCCACGACCGACTCCATACTCTGTCAAGGGGAATCATTCATTGCGGCCAAATGCCAATACGGGCAGCGAATAGTTAATAATCGAGACTCGACCCCACGACCCCTCCATCCAGAACTTCCTCAACGCGATCCGCGACGGCGCCGCCCTCAACGCGGAGATCGAAGAAGGCTACAAGAGCGTGCTGCTATGCCACCTGGGCAACATCTCCTACCGCCTCGGCCGGACCGTCCGCTTCGATCCCGCCACGCGGGCGATCACCGGCGACAAAGAAGCATCCGCTCTGTGGGCCCGCGAGCATCACCCAGGTTGGGAGCAGCTCATCGCCGACGCCTGATCGCCGGGCATTCAAGGTGAGCGACGCGAGTCCCTCAGAGGCACGTTCTTCCACGCCGCGTCGGAATCGCCAACGTGAATCTCCGCGCTGACGCCCGCGTCCGAGACGTGGATGACGGCGTATCCGGGGAAATCCGCATACTCGAAACCGGCGATGTATGGTTTCTCGCGGTCAAGCAGTGTCCGCCGCTCCTTGATCGTGTCGGGCTGGAATTCGGGCTCGAGATCGACGAGCGAGCTGCCATAGTCTTCAATGCCTTCCAGGTGGTTTCGCACCGATACGCTCGGCGAATCGATCACGCTGTTCACGCTGAACTGAACGAAGGTGCCTCGCGACGTTTTTCGCGCGACGACGCCATACTTGTGCAGGTGGGCGGTCAGGAGGATCACCTTGTTCGCGCCCAGGATGTTCAGGAATTTCTCGCGCCTATCCTGCTCTTTCTCTCTCCAGAAGAGATGCCAATTCGAGCGCGCGGTATACGGGACCGCCGGAGGGTGCATGACCACGAACGCATACCGCTGCGTGTTGCGGCTGAGCGTGTTCTCCAGCCAGTCGAGATCGTTATTGTGATAGGCATCGAAGAACACGAACAGGTCCGGGCCTTTCATGAAGTAGAAGGACGCGGAGTCGATCTGTTCTCCACATTCCTGTGACAACCACGGCAACATCACGACATCGAAGGCCTCTTTCGCCCCGGGCCCGGTGATATCGTGGTTGCCCTTGGCGAAAATGAATGGGGTCTGCGGGATATGGTCGCGAATGAACTGCCTGATGTCTTTGAATTGTGTCTCCTGAAGCTCACGGCTGCCACAGAGTCCCTCCGTCATGTCTCCTCCCTGGAGGACCATCTGAATCCGGCCATCACTGGCTTCAATCGACGTCTGAATTCGTTTCAGAAGGCGGGGGGTGTATTCCTCTGTCCACTTGACGTAGCCTTCTATCTGGCTGACATCCCCCGGCTGTTTGGCCCGCACCCACTCGAAATCGTGATGCGATCGTCTATCGAAATGCAGGTCGCCGAGATAGACGAAAGAGTAGCCAGGACCACGCCCGCCGGCCCCAAGAGCGGATACGACAAGATACGTATAGAGTATCGCAGCGATCACCATCGCATTCTTGCTGAAGAGTCTCATTGTGACCCGTGCCCTCCGATGAGAGAAAGGGGACATTCTACTTTTTTCTTTGGGCATCGGGCTCATTCGGCGACTTGCGCGGCCTGCCACGCGGATGGATTGCGGGCTCCAATCCCAAATAGGCGGCGGTTTGCTCGATCCAGGAGGCGGCGCCGAAGGGACGGCCGCGATTGACACACGTTCGCAGCACGTCGAGTTCGCGCTCCGGCTCGGTGCGGTTCACTAGCGCAAGCCAGCGACCCGGACGTGGCACCGGGCCCGGCGCCAGGACCCGCACGGCTTGCCGATTCTCCGGCGAGTACAGACTCGACCACCGCCAATCCTCAGCCCGCTTCGTCAATCCAGCCCGGACGGGATTGCGCTCCACATATGGCAGAACGGTCAGGAGGTGCTCGTCCTGCTGGATCGGGAATGCCTTGAACCGTCCCTGCCAGATGTGTCCACTGCTCTGGTAGTGGCGATGGTAGCGTCGGACGTGACAAGTCATCAGCCACTGCATCCAGCGGCTCAGGTCGCCGTCCTCGAACGGCCACAGCACCAGGTGAAAATGGTTCGGCATCAGGCACCAGCCGACCACTCGAAGCGGCAGACGCTCGCAGGACTGGCGCATCATCTCCGTGAAACGCTGGTAATCATCTGCCTTGTGGAATACTTCCGCCTGACCGTTGCCACGGTTGATCACGTGATAACAAATACCGCCTACGCTGGCTCGTGCTGTCCTCGCCATGCCCACCCTTCTATCACGAGAGCACCGCAGACGCAAGCACAAAACCAGAAGGTCTCACCGCCGCCGGGTCTCAAAAATGTAGAATGTCCCCTTTCCCCTTTCTTTCCCCTATATCAAATCTGGGCCTATGGTAGGACGAATATCTGGCCGTTGCTCTCAACTTCGACTTTCTGACTTCCTGGCTCTATCTTGCGGACCTTATAGCCGTTTACTACATCTCCTTCATAGACAAACCGGCTGTCGATCATAGCAAAAGGTTTTTGGTTGCTGGCGATACCGACGGCCTGAAGGGTTAGTGGAGGACCTCCTCGCAGTGCCCTCTGAGTATCGTTCTGCGCCTGACGTCTCTTCAACTCTATGCCATCTCTCTTTCTCTGCGTGCTGTTTTCAAGCTCATCGAGGTACCGTTGTCGTTGGCTTTGAAGTTTCGCAAACTCCTGCGCTATTGCCTGGCGTGCTTGCCTTATCTGGATCAGAGCAGCGTGGTACTGCCCCGCTGGGTCGCCTACGACATAGGTGTCAGTTGTCTCGGAGGAACGGCCTTGTGCACTTGCCCCACCATTCCCATATAGCTGACCATATGGACTCACGTACCCGCTGCTATACGCATAACCATTTGCAGAAAGGTCACGTTGTGTTACCGACCGGGTGTTTTGCATTTGCTGCATGCACCACACGTAGGCTGCCCTCTCGGCGTTGTCGAGTTCCTTCTGCCGTTGTTCCGCCCATCGCTTTAGCCTTGCATGGGCCTCTGTATACCAGACATCGATCTTCTGCCGCCTTTCTGTCGCATCAGAATCGAGTTTAGTCAATTCGATATCCAGTTGTCGGATTCGGTCTGCTTCTTGTTCCTTCAACACCGTTGTTCGACTTGGCGAAGCTTGCCCGGCTGTGCTTAAGACGCACTGATCTGTTGTGGTTTCCTGGTATGACGGTTCCGATTCCGGTGATTTTTCTGCCATCTTCGCCCCGCCGTCAATACTCTCTGCGTGAGCTTGGCGGGGGCCTGTTCCGCGCAGAGAGACCAACATGAAGATCGTCAGACCCATCAACACAACGACCCCGAGAAGCGAGACGCCGATCATAATAGGGCGTTTTCTGCATGAACACTTCGTCTGTTCGTGTGTGCTATTCATTTGGACATCTCCCGACTGACGCTGGCTATGCCAGTGGAACGCTCTGCCCTCTTACGCTTCGATCCGGCGTCAGAGAATCCCGTCAGCTATTCACGGACACCTTACTTATTTCGGTCTTGAATTGAATGTGCCGTCCCCAGATATCAATTGTTGGGGCTTGAGAGCGACACCGAGTATTGTTTGCAGATCATCCAGTCCAAAACGGCGCGAGATGGCTCTAAGGTGGTACCACGCCACGCTCCTGTCCGCCGGCACATGAAATGGGTAGGATTGCAGGGGGACGTCTGATGCATTTTGCCAGCGGCCCACAAGGTGGACACAACCGGGTTCGTCTGAAATGCAGGAGATACCTCTTGCACTCAAGAGATCGCTGAGTACGCCCAGCGGACATTCTGTGGGCCATGCGTCCGTGTTGCGGATCATTGTGTGACTTGTGCGGACGCTTAGGCGAAGCTGAACGGTCTCGTCGTTGGTGTGCCCTCGGACATCAAGGACCCTCTCCTCGGGAATTCCAGTGGCCTTGATATGATATTCCTCCCACTGCGAATCGACGTCCCCCAACCACAAGCTCACTGCCTCGCTCTGGTAAGTCCTGCACTGGAGCTTTATGAGTCCTTCAAGTCTCGATATCGCCTGTTGCCTTGTTTGGCCCTCACCAATCAACTCAAGCCGAAGGCAGTGCGCTATGTAAGGTAGCGCTCCCTTATGAATGGCACACACGCAGACATCAAGAGTCTCTTCGCTCAATTCCTTTATCATGGTGATTCTCCTTCGCTATGGAGTTGTGCTGTGCCGGCTTCCTGACTTGGCTTCGGCATTCGCCTGCACGAGCGCCCCATGCCTCTCCACCAACCATCAATAACCCGGAATCGATACCTTGCTGGTCTCATCGAAGATGCAAGAAATTGCCGCTACGGTTCTATCGGCTGGAAAGGGAGGGGAGATAAGAAGAAAGCGGGAAAGAAGGGGTCAGGGATCGGCTTTCAGGGGTCAGGGGGCAGGGAGAGACCGCGAAAGCTGCGAAGTGGAAATCTCTGGGGAATTTTGAGGGTCGCCCCTTGCTCTGTGCCTTGGGAGAGGCCCGGCAGCTTCACGAGGATGGCGGGCGAGCGGGGCTGTGGGCAATTTGGAGGGGGCGATTGGGGGATATGCTCATTCTGCCGCCGGTCCAAGGCGGCGTATTCTCGGTTTCCTGGATGCTTGGATTCAAATTCGTCGGCGGGAAGGTTTCTGCACGGGTCTCCCGCGAGACTCCATTTTGTGGAACCCCTTATTTGCGACAGGGAGGACGTTATGAAAGCGGTCGTATATCAGGACGTGGGCGATATCCGTTTGGAGGATGTTCCGGAGCCGCGGATCGAGGATCCCAACGACGCGATCGTGCGGATCACCGGCTCGGCGATCTGCGGGACGGACCTGCACATGGTGCGCGGCACGATGCCGGGCATGGAGCCGGGCACGATTCTCGGCCACGAGGCCGTCGGCATCGTCGAGGAGGTGGGCAGCAACGTGCGCAATTTCGCCGTTGGAGACCGCGTGGTGGTCGCCTCGACGATTGCCTGCGGGTACTGCTCCTATTGCCGGGCGGGGTACTTCTCCCAGTGCGACAACGCCAATCCGAACGGCCCTGACGCCGGAACCTGCTTCTTCGGCGGACCCAAAGCAAGCGGCTCGATCGACGGCCTGCACGCGGAGTTGGCGCGCGTGCCCTTCGCCAACGTCGGCATGGTCAAGGTGCCGGATTCAGTGACCGATGAGCAGGCGCTGATGCTCTCCGATATCTTCCCGACGGGCTACTTCGGGGCGGACCTCGCTCACATCCACCCGGGACATACGGTGGCTGTCTTCGGCTGCGGGCCGGTGGGCCAGTTCGCCATCGTCAGCGCGTTGCTCAAAGGGGCCGGGCGGGTGCTGGCGGTGGACTGCATCGACTCGCGGCTGGAGCAGGCCCGCAACAACGGCGCCGAGGCCATCAACTTCGAGCAGGAGAACGCCGTCGATACGATCATGGACCTGACCGGCGGCATCGGCACGGACCGCGCGATCGACGCCGTCGGCATCGATGCCATGCACCCGCACAGCCCGCCCGAGGTGGCTGTCTCCGAGCAACTGCAACACCAGTTCGATGAGGAGGTCCAGGAGTTGGCCCCGGAGCGGTTTGCGGAGGACGAACAAGGCAAGCAGTGGCATCCGGGTGACGCGCCCTCGCAGGCGTTGCAGTGGGCGGTTCAGGCGGTGGCCAAAGCCGGCACCATCGGCATCATCGGCGTCTATCCGGAGAACATGCGGTTCTTCCCCATCGGCAAGGCGATGAACAAGAACCTGACGATTCACATGGGCAACTGCAACCACCGCAAGTACATCCCCGAGCTGATGGAGATCGTTTCCTGCGGGGCGGTCAAGCCGGAGCGGATCATCACGCAGGAACAGCCGCTGGTGTCCGCCATCGACGCCTACCGGATGTTCGACCAGCACAAGGCCGGCTGGACCAAAGTCGAGCTGCGACCGTAGCCGCTGTGTTTAGCCTGGCGTCTCGCGTTCGCTGGGTGGTACCGCCAAACTCGTTGGCTTCGTCCCGTCTTTTTGAGTTTCGGGCCGCACAAGGGATTGGGGCGGGTGGCAGCGTCAAGGCCGAAGGCCTTGGCGACGGTTTGGTGTGCCGAGCATGCTCGACAGCTTGAGGGTGCAAGTCCCTTTCACAACCTGATGGAGGTGAAGTGATAGCGAAGCGCAAGGGTGTCGCCGCGAGGCGGGATCTGAAAGAAGCGTGGAGCCAAGA
>Ga0315282_10001702_pt1 | contig 41193 bp, 37 predicted proteins | sample YL17G07_20_MG_FD_203693 | JGI IMG/M metagenome (GOLD analysis project Ga0315282, IMG submission 203693) | Sediment microbial communities from Yellowstone Lake, YNP, Wyoming, USA - YL17G07_20 | ecosystem: Environmental > Aquatic > Freshwater > Lake > Sediment | place: USA: Wyoming | collected...
CCTCTATGCGGTCGATCATCAGGCCCAGCTCCGTTGCGGCGGCGTCCATCACCGTGACCTTCACCCCCTCGGAGCGGGCGCCCTCGGCGATCTTCTCCGCCAACCTGGCGGTGTTGCCGTATGCGCTGGCGTAGAAGACAAGGAGGGCCTTCTCACCACTGGGCCGGGAGTCGGAGCTCCATTCCCGGTACTTCTCCACGTAGCTCCAGGGATCGGAGCGCAGGACCGGTCCATGGCTGGGGCCTATGATCTTGATGTCCAGGTCCCTTATCTTCTCGATGGCCTCCAGGACGTACCTCTTGAAGGGGCGGAAGATAACCAGGTAGTAGTACTCGAAGGTATGGGAGAAATCGTTCACCAGGTCGTCGAAGAGGCGATCGTCGCAGTAATGGGACCCGAGGAAGTCGCAGGGGAAGAGCACCCCCTCCTTCCCCAAGTAGGTGAACATGGTATCCGGCCAGTGCAGGAAGGGAGCGTGCACGAAGCTGAGTTCCACGCCCTTTCCCAGGTCCAGGACATCCCCATCTTTTACCAGCAGGGGGTCCACGTCCCGGTTGACGATGTTCTTGACGAAATGGGCGCACTGGCGGTCGCAGACCACCCTGGCTCCCGGGGCATCCTCCAGGAAGCGGGCCAGGGACCCCGAGTGATCCGGCTCGGTGTGGTTCACCACCACGTAGGCGATATCCTTCAAATCCACCAGGGACCGGATGTTATCCAGGAAGTCCTGGTAAAAAGGGGCTTTTACGGCGTCCACCACCGCCACCTTGTCTCCCGCGGTAATCAGGTAGGAGTTATAGGTGGTGCCGTGATCGGCCTTCATGATGATGTCGAAGATACGGAGTTGAGGGTCGAGCGCGCCTATCCAGTGTACCCCCTCGGCGATCTTCAACGGCAGCATGGGTTCCTCCTAGATCTTCTCGAACATATCCTTATCCGCGCCGCACTGGGGGCATACCCAGTCATCGGGCAGGTCCTCGAAGGGAGTCCCCGGCTCGATCCCGCCGTCCGGATCCCCTTTCTCCGGGTCGTAGATGTAGCCGCAGATGGTGCACTCGTATTTATCCATTTTTCGTTCCTCCTTCTCCTCGGGTCAACCTGTAACCAACCCTCAAAAACCGGGGTTATAAATTATACCCAAGGGGTAATATACCCCATGCGCCTGAAGTTTATCGTATTTTCAGTAAAAGATTCTGACATGGATCAGGCGGGGCCAAAAAGCCCGGGGGGATATTATCTATCAAGAAAGGGCAAAATGACGGTAAGGCCCGCAGGCGCAATGTGACCCGATATGGTATGTTCGGCATGTTCATCATGGCGGTATACTAATAGACTTGCATTAAGCATAAGGTGGGAAAAGAGAGAAACGGCCTTGGAAAAGGGGAAGACCATAGCCTGGTTCTGCACCTATACGCCGCTGGAGATACTGGACGCGGCGGGGCTGGTCCCCACGCGCCATTTCGGCGATCCCCATATCCTGGAATACGCCGACACCCAGCTCCACCCGGCCATATGCCCTTACGTCCGCGCCTGCCTGGCCCGGGAGATGCGGGAAGCGGGGCCCCACCACGCCTTCTTCGTTAATTCCTGCGACGGCATGCGCCGCCTTTACGACGCCTGGAAAAACAACTTCCCCGGCGATTACGTCTACCTCATGGACCTGCCGCGCAACCCGGGGGCATGGGGCGAGAGGCTGCTGGCCGGGGAGTTCAGGCACCTCGTGAGAAACCTGGAGGAGACCTGGGGCGCGATAATAACCCCCGAGGGGTTGCGCGCCGCCGGGCGGGCGAGGGAGGAACGCCGCCTCTCCTACCTCGAGACGGCCGACGGCATGTGCGGTGAGAGCCGGCTGCGGCTGGCCATGGAGGTCCACGCCGCTCCCCCCGGAGGGCTCGACCTCAGCGGGGTCGGGGGAAGGGACGGACCATCCGGCATCCCGATCCTGCTTACCGGGAACCTGCTCAACCCCGCGGGGGTGGTATCCAGCCTTGACCGGGCGGGGGCGCGGGTGGTATGGATCGACCTCTGCAACGGCGATCGCAGCTTCTCCTCCTCCACCCTCGCGGAGGGAGAGGGCCTGGACCAGCTCCTGGTCTCCCTGGCCCGGGCATACCTCGGTCGCCATCCCTGCGCCCGCATGTCCGATTCCGGGCGCCGCCATGATTTACTGGTGGAAACGACCCGCGCGGCAGGCGCGAGGGGGGTGGTCTACGCCTCCCTGAAGTTCTGCGATTCCTACCTCTACGATTACCCGCGCGTGCAGGAGAGGCTCAAGCGGGAGGGAATCCCCCTCCTGCGCCTGGAGAGCGACTACGCCGACGGCCACGTGGGGCAGCTCCTCACCCGGGTGGAGGCTTTCCTGGAGATGATCCGACCATGAAAAGTAAAATATTGGAAGGGGAAGCGGATGGGCCTTCTCGAGGACGTGAGAGACCGCTTCATAGATAAGCTCTCGCCGGCCACCCTCCACTCCCGGCTCTTCTGGAAAACGGTGGAGCGCCTGGCCCGCTCGCCCCTCAACCGCCCCCAGTGGAAGGCGGACCGCGTTTCCCTCTCCTACTTCCTCAGGATCACCCGGGACGCCTACTCCCGCCGCGGGCCGGTGGTGTGGTGCAACCTGCTGGTCCCCAGCGAACTGATCATCGGGCTGGGCTGTATTCCTTTCTACCCGGAGATGGCCGCGGCGGTAGTGGCCTCGGCGGGCCTCGCTCCCCGCTTCATCGACCGCTCGGCGGAGGCGGGCTTCTCACCCGACGCCTGTTCCTTCCACCGCTGCATGCTCGGCTGCGCCATGGACGGGTTCCTGCCCGAGCCGGACCTGCTGCTCGCGGTCAATTACCCCTGCGACTCCGCCCCCCTCTCCTTCGCCCACGTGGCCGAACTCTACGATGCGCCGCAGGTGATAATAGATATCCCCCTGCCCGGCCGCGAGGCGGGGCGGGCTCTGCTGGCGGGGCAGCTCGAGGACGCGGCGCGCCGGCTGGCCGGCCTCTCCGGTTATACGGCCGGGGAAATGGAGAAAGGGCTGGCCGGGGCCCTCGACCTCTCCAACCGGGCCCTGCATTACCTGCGCGAGGTTGAGGAGCTACGCAAGCGCAGCGACTGTACCCTGGACGGGAAGGACGCCATGGGGAACATCAGCGTCCTGGCCGGTTGCATGGGTTCGGAGGAGGGGGTGGAGTTCTACCGTCTCCTGGCCAGGGAGCTGGCGGAGCGGGGTTGCGCGGGCGGCGACTCCCTCCGCCTCATGTGGATGCACCTAAAACCCTGGTACTCCCAGAAGATCTTCAACATCCTCGACCGCTACAACGTCCGCGTGGTATGCGAGGAATATACCCATTCCTGCTGGGAGCCCATGGATCCCCGCGAGCCCTTCCTCTCCCTGGCGGGCAAGATCGGCGGCCACTTCCTGGTGGGCCCGGTGGAGAGAAGGGCGTCCCACCTCGCCTCGCTGGCCGGGGACTACCGGGTGGACGGCGCCATTCATTACAACCACTGGGGCTGCCGCCAGAGCTGCGGCGGGGCCCTGCAGGTCAAGCAGGCCCTGCAGGCGATGGGGGTGCCCACCCTCCTCCTGGACGGTGACTGCGTGGACGAGAGGGAGTACCAGGAGGGGCAGATAAGCACCCGCCTGGAGGCCTTCCTGGAATCTCTCCACTAGCCCGCATTACGCAATGCGAAATGCGTAATGCGCGTATAATAATCTACGGTGTCTTTGGTGATAGGCAAAGCGAATGGAGGCAGATATGAGGCCGTTGGAGCCACCGCAGGAGATACAGGAGATGGCCGAATCGGGCGAGGTAGCGGTGAAGACCACGCCACCCCAGGAGGTGGCCTACCTGGTGCACAAGGGGTCCCACGCCGGGGTACAGGACTCCTTCCTCAAGCTCATGCGCTGGATATCCGAGAACGGGTACGAGCTTATGGGCCCGGGGATAGCCATCTTCCACAACGACCTGATCATGGTCCGCGACGAGGAGGACCTCGTCACCGAGCTGCAGTTCCCGGTGCGCAAAAAGTAACCGGTGCCGCGTGACCCGGCGGGTGGAACGGTTGTGGCACGTGGTGGTTAAGGTAAAGGGCCGCCTTCATGCTTGGAAAACTCGCTGCGATCACGTTCCTGACTGCCCTGGTCATCCTCTGCGGCTGTGGCGAGCAGGTGCAGGAGAATGGAAACGAACCGGCCGCCGCCGGTAAGGAGGAGGGTGCCGAGAGCAAGGTCGAGGTCCCGGGAAAGTACCGCGATATTTACCAGGAGCTGGAAGGCAAGCTGGAGGAGCTAGATGCTTGCATCTCGGATCACTGGGACGGCGAACCGCACGGCACGACCTTCAGCGTCGAGCTGCTTACCGCAAACAGCAATCGCGGCGAGGCGCTGCTCTGCGAGGATACCTTCCAGGCCATCCGGCGGACCTTGGACAGCCTCGAATCCCTGGGAGTGAAGGGGATTACCTTAGGGATCAACTACCCCATCCTCAACCCCGACTTTCCCCGCTCTCAGGAATACCTCGACTTCTATAGGAGGGTGGCCGGGGAAATTAAGGGAAGACGCCTGGCCCTGATCATCGAGACCACCACCACCTTCCGAAACCCCACCTTCTCCAGCCTCGGGGTAAACTACTCCGGCCTCACCCTGGATAGGTACATGCGCGAAAAACGAGCCATGGCGGAGACCGTCTTAAGGGAGCTCAAGCCCGACTACCTTACGGTGGAGAATGAGCCCGCAACCCAGCGGGCCAACACCGGCCTGGACTTCTCCGCCCAGAACCAGACGGACATCGTCAGCTTTATCCTTTCCGGACTGGACCGTTCCGGAGTCAAGATCGGCGCCGGGGCTGGGACCTGGGAAGACCTCGCCTACTTCGAGAGCCTGGCGCGCAACACCTCCCTGGATTACCTGGACATGCACATCTACCCGATCCAGGGCGACTTCGTGGTGGACAAGACCGTGAGGATCTCCGATATCGCCCGGTCCAGCGGAAAGGGCTTATCCGTAGGCGAAGCGTGGCTGTATAAGCTGGCCGAAACGGAACTATCCGTTGATATAGCGAGTGCGGCCGGCATCTTCGCCCGCGACGCCTACAGCTTCTGGATACCACTGGACGGGGCCTTCCTTGAGGTCATGGTCAAGCTCTCCCATTACCTGGATCTGGAATTCGCGTCCCCCTTCTGGATGCAATATCTTTACGCCTACGTGGGATACGACTCCTCCACGGCGGGCCTTGGTTACCGGGAAACCCAGGGGCTGGTCAACCAGGAGGCCGCCCGGAACATCAACTCCGGCACCCTCTCCCCCACCGGCGAGACCTACCGGGAGCTTATCACCGGAGGTTCTTCTCCCTGAAGTGTGGGTGCCGGTTTGTCGGTTACACCCACTCTCAACCGGTATGCACACCGGAATGTAAGGCCTATCTTCATTCGCGTTAATCCCTGTTCGTTCGGCCCGACGTTATTATCGGAGGGTGATCCCCAAGGGAAGCATGGAGGGTCGCAATGGGTTGGACCGGTGATCTCCCGGGACGTTTCAGCATCGCAGGCGGTTTAATTATCGCCCTCGATTGCGGGTGAGTCCACCGTGACGGGGTCCGCGACAGCCTTTACCCCGACCATGGAGATAGGAAGGCGCCAGTCGCGGCCGAAGGCGCGGGGGGTGATCTTGATCCCTACCGGGGCCTGCCGACGCTTGTACTCGTTGGCGTCCACGCGGTTCACCACCTCCCGTACCAGGTCGGGGGGGTACCCCTTGGCGGTCATCTCCTCTATGGTCAGGCCGTTCTCGACGTAGTCCTCCAGGATGGGGTCCAGGACCTCGTAGGGAGGAAGGGAATCGGAGTCCTTCTGGCCCTCCCGCAACTCCGCCGTAGGCTCCCTGCCCAGGACTATCTCCGGGATAACCTCCCTCCCCTCCCTCTCGTTGACATGGCGGGAAAGACGGTAGACCTCGCCCTTGAGGAGATCCTTGATCACCGCGTAGCCTCCCGCCATGTCCCCGTAAAGGGTGCAGTATCCCATGGAGAGCTCGCTCTTGTTGCCGGTAGCCAGGACCAGCCATCCCCGGCTGTTGGAGATGTTCATGAGGATGTTCCCCCTGATGCGGGCCTGCAGGTTCTCCAGGGCTACTGCCCTTCCAGGTCCTTCCAGGGAGCCTCCCGCCTCCTCTTTATAGGAATCAAGCATGGCGTCGATGGAGTAGGTTTCCACGGTAATGCCCAGGGATCGGGCCAGGCCCTCCACGCCCTCGTCGGAAACCCCGGAGGTGAACCGCGAGGGGAGGAAGACGCCGTGCACCCGTGATGGTCCCAGGGCCATGGCCGCCAGGGCCGCGGTGAGGGAGGAGTCTATGCCGCCGGAGAGCCCCAGCACCACATCCTGGAAACCATTCTTGCGCACGTAATCGCGCAGCCCCAGGAGAAGGGCCTGGAATATCTCCTCCTCCTCCGCAAGTTCCGTGCTACCTTGTAAGAAAAGGGGAGGGCGCTCTCCCGGCGACGGACTCCTTTGTCCGACCAGTCCTATGACCCTCGTCGGTCCCCGGGGAGCGCCCTGTCTTACGTAACGGTGCATGGGCCTGGTCATCCTCCGGGCCCAGAGCCCCGTGGTATCCACGTCGTAGAGGAGCAGGTGTTGCGTGAAACGAGGGGAGGCGGCCTGCCTGCCTTTGAGGGGGTGGAGGATAATGGAGCCGCCGTCGAAGACCAGCTCGTCCTGCCCGCCCACGCAGTTGACGTAGGCCAGGATGACCAGGCTGTCAGCGGCCCGCGACTTCAGCAGGCGCTCTCTCTCCTTCTGCTTACCCCGTTGATAAGGGGAGGAGGAAATGTTTACCACCACTTCCGCCCCCCCGTAGGCCACCTCCTCCTCCAGGGGGCCGCCGGGGTACCAGATGTCCTCGCAGACGGTGATGCCCACCCGCACACCGCCGCTCTTCACCACCAACCCCTCCTCCCCGGCCGCGAAGTAGCGGTTCTCGTCGAAGACCCCGTAGTTGGGGAGGAAGCGCTTGTGGTACACGGCGATTACCCCACCGCGGTACAGGACGGCGGCGGCGTTGAAGAGGTCCTCGGCGTAATCCAGGGTGCCCACGACGGCTATGGTGTCCCCCACCTCGCGGGCCAGTTCATGGAGGGAGCGCTCGCAATCCATCAGAAAATCCTGCTTCAGGAGCAGGTCCTCGGGTGGATAGCCGCAGAGGGAGAGCTCGGGGAAGCAGGCCAGGTCCGCCCCCAGCGCCTCCGCCTCGTGCAGGGCCTCGATGATGCGGGCCCGGTTCCCGTCCAGGTCGCCCACGGCGGTGTTTATCTGGGCCAGCGCAAGGCGCATCCCCTGTCCCCTTTCCATTATCCGGGGTCCGGCCCCGGGTTCCGGGCCCGGGGCTTATGGTCCATCGCTTTCCCAGGGGGGCTGATTGTCCTGAAGCCCTTACAGTCTTCAGCCCTTACAGTCTTCAGCCCATACGTCATGAGCCCTGCGTTTCTTGGGGCTGACTTTCCTAAAGCCCCCACAACCTTCAGCCCCTACAGCACCGCCAGGTAGTTGCCCAGCTCCCACCCGGTGACCTGGGCCCGGTAGCGTTCCCACTCTATCTTCTTGTTCTCGATAAGCGACTCGAAGACCGCGTCCCCGAGGGTCCGGCGCAAAAGCTCGCTTCGCTCCGCCAGGCCTATGGCCTCCCAGAGGTCCTCGGGAAGCTGTTCGATACCCAGTTTTTCCCTTTCCTCCATGCTCATCTCGTAAACATTGCGCTCGACGGAATCGGCCAAATCGTAATCCTTTTCGATGCCCTCCAGCCCGGCGGCGAGCATGGCGGCGAAGGCCAGGTAGGGGTTACAGGCCGGGTCCGGGGAGCGGAACTCGATACGCGTGGCCTTCTCCTTGCCCGGCTTGTACTCCGGCACACGGATGAGGTCGGAGCGGTTACGCACCGCCCAGGTAAGATAGACGGGAGCCTCGTACCCGGGAACCAGGCGCTTGTAGGAGTTCACCCACTGGTTGCACACCAGGGTGATCTCCGGGGCGTGGCGCAGCAGGCCGGCGATGAACTTCCTGGCCGTCGTGGAGAGCTGGTTCTTGTCGTCGGGGTCGAAGAAAGCGTTCCTATCACCCTGGAAAAGGGACATGTGGGTATGCATGCCGCTGCCGTTCTCCCCCATCAGCGGCTTGGGCATGAAGGTGGCATAGACGCCGTTATGCAGCGCCACCTCCTTGACCACCAGGCGGAAGGTCATGGCGTTGTCCGCCATGGTTAAGGCGTCGGTGTAGCGCATATCGATCTCGTGCTGGCTGGGTCCCACCTCGTGGTGGCTGTACTCCACCCCGATGCCCAGCTCCTCCAGGGCGAGGACGGTATCCCGGCGCAGGTCGCTGGCAACGTCAAGGGGAGTCAGGTCGAAGTACCCACCCCGGTCCAGCACCTCGGTGGATTCCGAATCCCGGAAGTAGAAGTACTCCAGCTCCGGTCCCACGTAATAGGTGTAACCCAGCTCTGACGCCCTGGCCAGGTTCTTCTTCAGGATAAAGCGGGGGTCCCGGTCGTAGGGCTCTCCACCCGGCCGCAGGACGTCGCAGAACATCCGGCCCACCGCGTTATGCTCCCGTGGCCTCCAGGGCAGGATAGCGAAGGTGTTGGGGTCGGGCATGGCGATCATGTCGCTTTCGTCGATGCGGGCGTAGCCCTCGATGGACGACCCGTCAAACCCCATGCCGTCCTCCAGGGCCTCCTCCAACTCGCCGATGGTGATGGCGAAGCTCTTCAGGAAACCGAGGATATCGGTGAACCACAGCCGGATAAAACGGACGTCGTTCTCCCGGGTCATCTTCAGCACGTATTCCTTATCACTGGTAGTCATGCTCATTCCTCCTTATGCCTTTCCGCGCCTGCTCCTTGTTAATCCCTTATTATTCTCATCCACGGCTAAAATTATGTGTGCGCAGTGTTTCGCCCGTTTTTCCGAAAAGTTACATTTGTGTTAAATCGCCTGGAAACCGGACTCCCCGGTGCGTATGCGCACGGCATCCTCTACATCATAGATGAAGATCTTGCCGTCACCGATGGAACCGGTACGGGCCGCCTTGACCATGGCGGCGACCACCTTTCCCGCGTCCTCGTCCAGCACCACCGCCTCCAACTTGACCTTGGGGAGGAATTCCACCCGGTATTGTGCCCCCCTCCACGTCTGGGTGACCCCCTTCTGCTTGCCGTGCCCCTTGACCTCGCTTAGGGTCATCCCCGGGTAACCCAACCGGCGCAGCTCAGCCATGACCGGCTCCAGGCATTGCGGCCTGATCAACGCCTCGATCTTCTTCAATTCACGGCCCTCCTCTTCGATACGGTTAATTCCTCCGCTTCCATCGCGGCCAGCAGAAAGGGGAAACGCATTTGCCCATCTCTGCCATAAGCGGCAACCCCCATCTCGTGCATGTCCAGGCCGTCCACCTCTACCTGGGGGGAAACGCGGATCCCCTGTGCCCTGTCCTGGAGACGAAAGAAACCGTACGAGAGGCCGAGAACGAATACGGCGCAGGCAACAGCGCCGATAAGCTGAGCGGCGAACTGGCCCGCGTCGCCGAAGAAGAGGCCCTTGACCGTACCCTCCACGCCGTTAAGCCCCGCGCCGTAGGTGCCGTCGGCGAAGAGCCCCAGGGCCAGGACCCCCCACAGGCCGTTGAAGCCGTGCACGGCCACCGCCCCGACCGGGTCATCGATCTTCCACCTCTCAAGGGTGAACACGCCTATGCACACCAGTATGCCCGCCACCCCGCCGATCAAAACCGCCGCCCAGGCGGGAACGAAGGCGCAGGGAGCGGTGATGGCCACCAGCCCCGCCAACATGCCGTTGGCGGTCATGGAGGGGTCCGGCTTCCCGCATCCCCTCCACATGAAGAACATGGCCGCCATGCAGCCGGCACAGGCGGCGAGGAGGGTGTTCACCGCCACCACCGCGAGGCGCAGGTCTCCACCGGAAAGAGTGCTCCCGGCGTTAAACCCGAACCAGCCGAAGACGAGGATGATAACCCCGACGATGGCCATGGGTATGTTATGGCCAGGGATGGCTCGCGGTTTGCCGTCCTTGTCGAAGCGACCGATACGCGGTCCCAGCACGAAGGCCCCGGCCAGGGCGCACAGGCCGCCTACCGCGTGCACCACCGACGATCCCGCGAAATCAAGGAAGCCGTGACCCAGCCCGATGTTGGCCCCCAATCGCGAAAGCCATCCCCCGCCCCAGACCCAGTGCCCGTAGACGGGATAGAGAAGCATGGACATGAACAACCCGTAGATAAGGAAGGCCTTGAACTTCCATCTCTCCGCCATGGCGCCGGTAACGATGGTCGCCGCGGTGTCCATGAACACCACCTGGAAGAGGAAAAAGAGGAAGATCCCCACGTCATAGACACCGCTGCCTGATAGAGCGAATCCCTTCAAGCCGAAGAGCGACCAACCCTTGGTGACCTCCAGCTTGCTTGCCAGCACCTCCGGTCCGCCCAGGGTGGCCAGGGATCCCACGCCGCCGAACATGAGGGCGTAACCCAGCAGGAAGTACCCCAGGACCCCGACGGCGAAGATGGTGAAGTTGGTCATCATCACGTGCACCGCGTTGCGTTCCTGGGTTAAACCGGTCTCTACCATGGCGAAGCCGGCCTGCATGACGAACACGAGTATAGCTCCCAAAAATACCCACATGAAGTTCATGGCGATCTTGTTATGCCCCACCTCCTGGGCCAGATCCCCTTCCCCCAGATCCTGGGCTCCACCGGTCTGCTCCCCCGTGGGATCGGCCTTTGCCTTAGCGCCCCCGGCCAGCACCAGGCAGAGCAGAAGGAACAGGACCATGACCGCTAGCAGAGGTCCCCATTTGCGGTAACCCGGGCCCATGCGCCTTACCTCCTCAGATCGCTAAATGGTGTTCCGTCAGGCACAAGTCTAGGGGCCGAAGGTTTCCGGAATTTTATCGCGGGGCTAAATCGCGGTTACATCCTCGTTTCGGGTTTGTTACATAGCTCATATTGTGCGGCGCTTCAAATAGGAAGGGCGCAAAGTTGCAGGGGCTTGAGGAAAGCTTGTTGCGAGGAGCGACGCGACGCGGCAATCCCGCGCACGCGCTCCGTCAGCCGAACCGGAAGGAAAAAAGAACCGCCCCTGTATCCTTTTCTTTCTTATCGGGTTCCCCCAGGGAAACGTAAGCGGCTTATCGAGGTGATTGGTAGCATGGTTTGCTTCACCGCTCCGCTCCTCGTGATGACACGGTAGTGGCACACCTGGCGCCTACTCGGGGGGTTGGTGCTCGAAGATGTAGCCGACGCCGCGCACGGTGCGGATGTAGGTGTGGCCCTCCACCTCTATCTTGGACCTTATGCGGCGGATGTGCACGTCCACCGTCCGCGACCCGCCGAAGTAATCGTAACCCCAGACCTGTTCCAGGAGGATCTCCCGGGTGAAGACCTTGCCCGGCCGGGCCATGAGAAAGCGCAGGAGCTCGAACTCCTTGTAGGTCAGCCCGGCCGGCACGCCGCCCACCCTGGCCTCGTAGCGGTCCTCGTCTATCTCCAGTTCGCCCAGCGCGGGTGTCGGGGAGATATCATCTCCCGCCTGGCGGCGCAGGCGCGCCCTAATCTCGTCGGGAGTCGAGCCCTCGGCCACGAAATCATCCAGAGGGGCGTGGCCATCCACCGAATGCAACTGCCCTCGCCCCAAGACGGCCACCAGCCTTACTCCCTCGTTGAGCGCGTGGCGAAGACCGGCCAGGTCATCCCGCCAATCGTAACCCATGTAGGTCAGGTCCACCAATACGACGTCCCCAGCGGAAGGCCGGGAAAGGTCCTCATCCTCAAGGCTCCCGACCACGAAATCAACCTCCAGGATATCCCGGAGCAGCTTCTCCTCCTCGGCTTCGCAGCGGAGATAGACTCTCAACCGTTAACCTCCAAGCAAAAAGCCGGCACGCGCCGGCCTCTTGAATGCCCGCCCATTCCGGGTCGATCAATAGGCGTAGAGCCCTCCGAAGGGGCGGTGGGACTTCGCCGACAGCTTCAGGAAGCCGGAGCGAAGTATATCCTCGGCGCGACCACCGAAATAGCCGACATACTCCTCCACGTAGGGGCGGATACAGTCGGCGTCCTCCTCCCCCGCCGGCTCGATGGTCACCTCGTCGCCCAGTTGATAATCCTCTACCTCGCCCCGGAGGTAGATGAGGCCGCCGTGCATGCCCGTTCCGATGTGATGCGCCCGGTACTTTGTCTTTCCCTTCTGGCCCAGGCCCAGCACGATGACCAGGCCCCCCGCCATGTACTCCCCCAGGAAATCCTGGGTTTCCCCACCGACTACCAGGACCGGCCGGTACTGGCGGTACTCCTTCATGTGAATGGCCGCCCGGTAACCGACGCTGTCCCTGATGAAGATCTTGCCGCCCCGCATCCCCATGGCCACGATGTCTCCGGCACGCCCGTGCACCACTATGATGCCATTGTTCATGGTGTTTCCCACCCCGTCCTGGGCGTTGTGGTAGACGGTGATCCTGGGCCCATCCATGAAGGCGCCGAGGTCGTTGCCCGGCACGCCGTGGACGCTAATGCGCACGGGTCGCCGTATTCCCGAGCCTATATAGCGCTGCCCGTAAACGTTTTCAAGCTCTATCTCCTTAAGCCCCTCCGCGGCAGCCCCCTTGATCATGTTGTTCAATTCCCGGTAGTGGAGATGGCGGGCGTTGATCTTGACCTTGCCGTTGGCGCGCACGAATACCCCGGGCAGCCCGGCGCGATGGTCAACATCGATCTTCATCTCCAACTCACCCTCTTCAATCCCCGCACTTCCATATGAAATTTTCTTCTCCATCAGGCTTTGCTTTCCCTTCTCATATCCCTAATTCGACTTTACTCCCGCCCGTGCGGTTCCGCAAACCTCCGGATATGTCATCGCGAGCGCAGCGAAGCGATCTCCTTCGGATTTTCTCATTGCCCGGGTGAGATTGCTTCATAGGTTGTTTCGTCGCCTTCGGCTGCCCGCAGTGGCACTCTCCTACATCCTTCTATCGCAACGTATTCCTCAAACGAGGTCGCCACTTCGCTTTACTCCTCGCGACACGCTGGCTCCTTCTCAGGAACCTGCGTGCTTTATCCCCAGGATGTCCAGCTCCTCCTGGGTGAGCCCCACGCCGCGCAGGCGCAGCCGGTTACCGCGCAGGCTCTCGATGGCATTGATCCCCATCCCGCCCAGCATCTCCATGATCTCGTGGGACCATCCCTTGAGCAGGTTCACCAGGCGCCGCGCCCCCACCTCCGGGTTGAGGCGCTTGGTGAGGTAGGGATCCTGGGTGGCTATCCCCCAGTTGCACTTCCCGGTGTAGCACTTCTGGCACACGTGGCAGCCCATGGCCACCAGGGCCGCGGTGCCGATATACACCGCGTCCGCCCCCAGGGCGACGGCCTTGATCACGTCGGCCGAGGAGCGGATGCCCCCCGCCACTACGATGCTGGCGCGGTTGCGGATACCCTCCTCGCGCAGACGCGTGTCCACCGACGCCAAGGCCAGCTCGATGGGGATGCCCACGTTATCCCGGATCACGGTCGGCGCCGCCCCCGTCCCGCCCCGGATGCCGTCCAGGGCGATGATGTCCGCCCCGGCCCGCACCATGCCCGAGGCGATGGCCGCGGAGTTGTGCACGGCGGCGATCTTCACCGAAACCGGTTTCTCCCAGTGGGTGGCCTCCTTCAGGGCGTAGATGAGCTGCGCCAGGTCCTCGATGGAATAGATGTCGTGGTGGGGCGCCGGTGACAGGGCGTCCGTTCCCTTGGGTATCATGCGGGTGCGGGATATCTCCGCGCTCACTTTCTCCCCCGGCAGGTGCCCCCCGATGCCCGGCTTGGCCCCCTGCCCGATCTTGATCTCCAGGGCCGCCGCCACCTCCAGGTAATCGGCGTGTACCCCGAACCTCCCCGAGGCCACCTGGCATATGGTGTTGTCGCCGTATTTGTAAAGATTACGGTGCAGCCCGCCCTCCCCGGTGTTGTAGTAGGTCCCCGCCTCCGCGGCCGCCCGGGCCAGGGATTCGCAGGCGTTATAGCTGATCGCGCCGTAGGATAAGGCCGAGAACATGATGGGGGTTTCCAGGCGAAGCTGGGGTGCCAGCCTGGTCTTCAGGCTGGACCTCTCGGCCTTTTTACCGATCTTGAGGGCGTCGGGCTTGGCCCCCAGGTAAGTGCGCAGTTCCATGGGCTCGCGCAGGGGATCGATGGAGGGGTTGGTCACCTGGCTGGCGTCGAGCACGATGCGGTCCCAGTAAATGGGATAATCCCTGTCGCACCCCATTCCCGTGAGCAGGACCCCCCCCGTCTCCGCCTGCTTGTAGATATCGTGCAGAACGTCCATGGTCCAGTTGGCGTTCTCGGGGACCTGGGTGGGGTTGTGCCGCACCACCAGGGCGTTGGTGGGGCACAGGGTGGCGCAGCGCAGGCAGCCCACGCACTTGCTTTCATCCGCGAAGACGGCGTCCTCCTCCTCGTCGTACCAGTGCACCTCGAAGGCACACTGGCGGGCGCAGACCTCGCAGCGGATGCAGCGGTAGTCGTCCCTCTCTATCAGGAACTGCGGCAGTATGTAACTCTTCAACTCCTCCAACCTCCAGGGCGGCTCAGGCCGTATCCGCCCCGTGTATGCTCAACACTTTTCCCCCCTCCGCCTCGGCCTCGACGGAGATCTCCTCGAGCCCGGCCACGATGGGCTCCCCGCCCTGCGGCATCCAGGTCTCCTCGAGCGTATCGTCCACCAGGTGCATGGGGGCTTCCTCCGAGGATATGTACCTGAAGCCGCCGTTACTGCCCGCCACCAGCGGCCTCAACCTGATGCGGTCGGTGAGCCCTATCATCTGGGAATTATTGGATATGATGATGCTGAAGGGGCCGTTGAGCAGCAGGGATCCGTAGGTCTGGCGCAGGGCGGTATGCAGCTCCTTCTCCCGGGGCGGCATGCGGTCTATATCCGTCCATAGCGGGGCGGCGAGCACCCTGGCCATGTCCTCGACGGAGAGCCCGTGGCGCCGCACCAGGAGATCCACGGCGTAGGCTATCACCTCGGTATCGGTATGCAGGGTGCAGATATACCCGAACATCTCCAGGTAGCGCAGGTTGATGCCGTAGGAGGATATCTCGCCGTTATGCACCACCGACCAGTCCAGGATGTTGAAGGGATGGGCCCCGCCCCACCATCCCTGGGTGTTGGTGGGGAACCGCCCGTGGGCCACCCAGATGTAACCCTCGTACTCCTCCAGGCGGAAGAAACGGCCGATGTCCTCGGGGTAGCCTACCCCCTTGAAGACCCCCATGTTCTTCCCGCTGGAGAAGACGAAGGCCCCATCGACCCTCGCGTTTATATGCATGACCGCCTGGACGACGAAGTCGTCCGAGTCCTCCACCTCGCAGGCCGCGCTCTCGCGGGGTTGCAGGAAATAGCGCCAAAGCAGCGGGGGGTCCTCCACGCCCTCCGCCTGGCGAGTGGGGATGACCTCTGCGCCCTCCATGGAGAAGAAACCCTTGAGGTACTCCTCCGTATCCTCCTTTGCCGCCTGATCATCGTACATCATCTGAAAACAGTAGAGGTCGGCGTACTGTGGATAGATGCCGTAGGCCGCGAACCCGCCCCCCAGCCCGTTGCTGCGTTCCTTCATGTTGGCTATGGCGGCGATCACGGGCTCGCCGGTGAACCTGCGCCCGCGGACGTCCATCATCCCGAATATGGAACAACCGGAGAAATCCTTGTCGTCACGGAACCGCGCGCCTCTGAGCATCGGTGTTAACCTCCCTGGCCCCTCGTAACCTCGGCTCCCCTCAAGCCCGCCACCGCATCCACGATGCGATCCCGTCTTACCGAACGTGGAAAGTTGATATGGCCGAACCCCTCCTCCAGGAGGAAGTTCTTGATCCTCCTCACGTTGGCCCTTTCCTGGATAAGGGAGGTGAGAATACCGGCCCGCTCGATCTTTCCGGTCATGAGCATCCCCACGATCACGTCTCCCCTCAGGACCGCCTTGCGGTAATCGCCGCCCTCCCCCAAGCGGGTAATAACCTCGTAGCCGTCATCGGGCGGGTTGACTATTCCCGCGGAAAGCACGGGGAGCCCGAAGAACTCCACCGAGTTCATGGAATTACAGCCGGGGTAGGGGATTTCCTCCCCGGCCATGTTCCTCCCGGCGTACTTCCCCTGCAGCGCCGCAACGGGCCAGAGGGCATTGACGGCGGGTTCGCCGATCACCACGTCCATGGCCCTGACCGCGTCGCCGGCCGCGTATATATCCGCAACCGCCGTGCGCTGGTATTGGTCGACCTGTATGCCGCCGGCGCAGGGCAACCCGGCCGCCTCGGCCAGCTCGGTGCGGGGCCTAACCCCCACCGCCATGACCAGGAGGTCGAAGTCGATCTCCGAGCCGTTTTCCAGGACCGCCCGGCCCTTGTTTCCTCCCCGGGACTGCAGGCGGGAAACGCTCTCACCCGCAATTATCTGGATATCCATCCCCCCGCAGCGATCGGCGACCAGTCCCGAGGCCCGCTCGTCAAGGGCCTGGGGAAGGACGCGCTCCATCTTCTCCACCACCGTGACCACAGCGCCCCGGGCATGCAGAGCCTCCGCCGCCTTCATCCCGATGAGCCCGGCCCCCACCACCAGGGCGTTCACCGGCCTGGAGGTAAGGCTGAGCATGCGCTTGGCGTCGTCCCAGGAGATGAAGGTGAGGTAATCGATCTCCTCCAGGCCTTCCACGGGAGGGAAGAAGGGTGTAAACCCCGTGGCCAGCAGGAGCTTGCGCCACTTGATCTTCCCGCCCCCCGCGGTGGTCAAGATCTTTTTCGCCGGGTCGATGGAATCCACCCTCGTTCCCTTGTGGAATTCCACATTTATGGAACGGTAATAATTGGAAGGACGGTAGTACATCCCCTGGGTGTTTATCTCCCCCGCCACCAGGTAGGATATGAGCGGGCGGGAATAGCAGCGGTGCTTCTCCTCGCAGAACAGGGCGATGCTGCCCCCGGGATCCCTGGAGCGAAGGGCGTCGCAGGCGTTGATCGCCGCGGCGGAGTTGCCCACTATGGCGTAATCGTATGCGTCCACTTTCAATCCTCCACCATGATCAGGGCCTCGTTGGGGCAGTTGGCCACGCATGCGGGGATTTCGAGGTCGGGGCATAGATCGCATTTGCCCACCACCCGCTTCTCCGCCTCGTCCCGGCGCACCGCCCCGTAAGGGCAGACCAGGATGCAGGTCCAGCAGCCCACGCAGCGTTCGCGGTCGTTGACCACCGCGCCGGTATCCGGGTCCCTCTGCATGGCGCCGGAGAGGCAGGCGGTAATGCAGGGGGCCTCGTCGCAATGTCGGCACTGCAGGGCGAAGGAGACGTGCCCCTCCTCCTCCACCTCCACCCTTTTGACCGGGCGCCGCTCGCGCTTGAAGGCCTTGATGATATCCTTGCTCTTGGAGTGCTGCACGATGCAGTGGATCTCGCAGAGGCGGCATCCTATGCAGAACTCCTCGCGCGGTATAATCCTTATCAAGAGACTACCCTCACTCTTCGGTTAACCAAATACCAATAGTAATGGTATTTGACGACAATGACTATAATCTTCGTAGATCTTCACAAAAATTCTCGCATGCTTTATACTTAGCAATAGGTAATAGGTAACCTATTACCTATTAGATTCTAAATTAGGGTTGTTGTCAATGATGCATCAGGAAAAGGATTGCCGAAAATGAGCCGTGTGAGCCGTTCATTGGAGAGAAAGACCCTGGCCATCCTGGAGATACTTCAAGAGGCCGGAGAGCCGCTGGGAGCCAGGGCCATATCCAGGGAACTGGCTCTACGCGGGGTGGACCTCAACGAGAGGACCGTCCGCTACCACCTCCTCCACCTGGATGAGAGAGGATTCACCAGCCTGGAGGGAAGAAGAGGCCGCGTGCTGACCGAACGAGGCAGGGAGGAGATCGCAAGCGCCCTGGCGGTGGACCGGGTGGGATTCGTTAATTCCCGCATCGACGACCTCGCCTGCCGGGCCGACTTCGACCTATCTTCCCGCCAGGGCCGGTTGGTGATCAACATCACCTTTTTCCCCCTGGAACAGGAGATGCGCGCGGCGGAGGCCATGCGCCCCGCCTTCAAGGCCGGCTTCTGCCTCTCGGACCTGGCGATGCGCGCCGGCCCGGGGGAAAAGATAGGCGACGTGGAGGTCCCCACGGGAATGGCCGGCTGGGGAACGGTCTGCAGCGTGACCCTGAACTCCATTTTCCTGCGTCACGGCATACCGGTCGAATCCAGTTTCGGAGGGCTCTTACAGATACAGGAAGGAAAGCCCCGGCGCTTTACCGAGATAATCAGCTACTCCGGGTCAACCCTGGACCCTATAGAGATCTTCATCAAGGGCAAGATGACCAGCGTGCACGCGGCGGCCACCGGCGGTTCAGGAAGGATCTGCGCCTCCTTCCGGTTGATCCCCGCTTCCGCCCTTGCCGCGGCGGCGGATCTCCTGGATGAGATGAAGGCCGCCGGACTGGGGGAGATGGTCCTCCTCGGCAAGCCCGGGCAGCTCTTCATGGAGGTACCCCCCGGCAAGGACCGCGCGGGGCTGATCGTCGCCGGAGGGCTGAACCCGCCCGCGGCCGCGGAGGAAATAGGCGTGGACACATATTCCCGGGCCATGGCCACCCTGGTGGATTACTCCGCCCTGCTCCCCTTTTCCTCCATTCTCAAACACATGTAATGCGTGATAGGTTTAATGGGGTCAGATCGATGCCGATGTACACTGGCAAGCCTGTAGCGGGCAATCCTTCCCTTAACTGCCATTATGTGCATTGAGCTTGCGTTGACGCCTCATCGTTACCCGCACTTCGGGGGGAAGAACCTTAAGTTTATCGAGGCAATCCGGGATGTTTTCGAGGGAAAGCCGTTCATTCCGGTTGTCGTTGAAACCTAGCTCCAACCTGCTGATCTTATTCCCATGAGCCTTAATGGACTGCCGCTGGCAGGTTGTTGATCGATGGCGAAGGCTGAATAGTTACCTTTAAGTAATAATATGGTATTTCCCTGGAAATCGAAGACCTGACCCCGTTCCGTGGAAGGTCATCCGGCAAAGTCGTAGTAGATTAGAATAGACGGGGTGATGTTCGCGTGACTGTGAAGGGGAATCTTTCGACAATGGCTGGTCCGGAAGACGGGCTCGATGGCGCGCTGATCGTGGCCGAACTGGTCAAGGATTATCCCCGCCCTGGAAAAGGTATCTGCTCTTATTTTCTCCCCTCCTGGAGACAGGGCAGCATCCGCGCCCTGGACGGTGTGAGCTTTGAGGTGCGCCGCGGTTCGGTGTTCGGCCTCCTGGGAACCAACGGGGCCGGAAAAACAACCCTGATCAAGATCGCTTACAACCTGCTGCTGCCCACATCCGGTACCATCCTGGTGCTCGGGGCGAATCCCCTGCGCTACGGCAGGAGGATCCGCAGCCGCATGGGCATGGTCATCAGCGAGGAGCGCAGCTTCTACTGGCGCCTCACGGGTCGCCGCAACCTGGGCTTTTTCGCCGCCCTCCATAACATGGACCCCCGCTCCGCCGCCCGGCGCATAGAGGAATTGGGTGAACTCCTGGGTATCTCCGAGTACCTGGACGTGCCCTTCTCCGACTACTCAGCGGGGATGCGCCAGAAAACGGCGGTGGCCAGGGCCTTGCTGCATGACCCGGAGGTCCTGTTATTGGACGAACCCACTCGCTCGCTGTCCCCGGAGGCCGCCTACCCACTGCATGACTTCATCCGGCACCGGCTGGTAGAGGAGAGAGGGAAGACGGTGCTCCTGGCCACCCAGGACATGAACGAGGCGGAACGCTTATGCGAAGACATCGCCATCCTCCACAGGGGCCGCATCCTCTACCTTGGCCCCCTGGCCGGGCTTACGGAGCGGGGCAGGCAAAAGCTGGGAGACGGGGCCAGCCTGGCCGACATCTTCGTGGACCTGGTAGGGAAGGACGACCTGGTGATGGGGAAGGACCAGGCAGGGAGGGAGGACCCGGGTTGAGAAAGGCGCTTGCTTTCCTGAAGCGCGACTTCTACATCGATATCAGCTACCGCTTCAACTTTCTCATCTCCCTGGTGGCGGTGATCTTCTCCGCCTCCATCTTCTATTTCATGGGTAAGATCGTGGACCCGGCCACGGTCCAGGATTCAGCCAACGATTATTTCTCCTTCGCCCTGGTGGGAATGGCCTTCGCCATGTTCCTGCGCACCGGTCTCGGGTCCTTCGCCGAAAGCATCCGGGAGGAACAGATGCTGGGGACCCTGGAGGCCATGATGTCCACTCCGACGTCGCTCACCACCATCATCCTCTCCTCCTCCCTGTGGCGCTTCCTCTTCACCTCCATCTCCGTGCTGGTATATCTCCTCGTGGGGGCGGCCTTCGGCATCTCCTTCGCCGGAGCCAACATCCTGGGCGCCCTCATCCTCCTGGTTTTCACCGTTGCCGCCTACTCCGCCCTGGGGATCATCTCCGCCAGCTTCATCATCGTCTTCAAGCGGGGCGACCCCATCAACTGGGTGGTGAGCAGCGCTTCCATCCTCGTGGGGGGCGTCTTCTATCCCGTCTCCATCCTCCCGGGGTGGCTGCGGTTCTTCTCCCGCCTCCTCCCCATCACTTACTCCCTGGAGGGCATTCGCGGGGCCCTGCTTAAGGGTGAAGGCCTGTCCTCCCTGGGGGGAGACATCCTGGCCCTGGCCATCATCTCCGCCGTTCTCATTCCCATAAGCCTGGCCCTCTTCCGCCTGGCGGTCAACCACGCCCGCCGCACCGGCACCCTGGTCAAGTACTGACGGTAGCTAACCAATGGGGTCAGCCCCGGACATGGGACATGTTGCAGTCAAACCTGCTGATTATCGTAAGGGTCAAACCTCAGGGTCAGGCTGCCAAGATCTGACCCCAGTTGCTCCAGCGGTGCAAGTGGATTGATATTATACTGGAAGGGCATAAGAAGGCCGGAGTATGGATAAAATACAAAGTGCAACGCGGTAAAGGTTCTACGGGGGAGAGGAGGGCACGATGGAGGGCCAGTTCTTCGAGAAGGTGGAACAACGCGAGGTAGAGATAACCGGAGGTACCTGCGGGGTACCCATCCTTTACCGGGACGTCTTCGCCGTCGCCGGTATCTTCGTGGCCCCGACCCTGCCCCTGAAAAACCTGCTTCCCACGAATAAACTGGCCCCCGCCGAGATCTTGCCCGGCAAAGGGCTCCTTGCTTTCATCGCCTTCGACTATCGCGATACCAGCATCGGGCCGTACCGGGAGCTGGGGATTGCCATTCCCGCGCGTTATGAGCCCCGATTTAATCCCCCTCTCTTCCCCGCCCTGCGCATGGCCGCCTCGCTTTCCTTCGAGGCCTACGTATGGCAACTCCCGGTGACCAGCGAGATCGCCCTGCACGCGGGTATTGATATCTGGGGTTATCCCAAGTTCCTGGCGGACATCGACTTTACCGATGATGCGAAAATGGTCTCCTGCACGCTTTCCGAGAATGGTCAGCGCATCCTGACCCTGGAGGTAAACCTATCCGCCCCAAAGACGAAGACCTACTTCGACCTCAACACCTACACGGTCAAGGACCGGGAGCTCTTCTTCACCTCCATCAAGGGGCTCTCTGGCTCCATGGGCAGGAGCTTCCGGCCGGGAGCCGCCAGCCTGACCCTGGGCGAGCACCCCCTTTCCCGGAAGATACGCGAGGTGGCGCCGGGCAAAAGCATCCAAACCCTGTATATACCCCATGCCCAGACCATCCTCCCCGAGGCGGAAAGCCATTTGGCCCTCTGATTGGTCCGGTGCCCGAAGCCTGCCATCTGGTGTTAAGAATCGCGGGCCTTAGAAGGTCGGTACTATATGGGGATTCCCTTCTCCCACCTAACATCTACCAAAAATTCTCAATCACGCCTTAAAGGGCCGGCCCCGGCTTCAAGGACCGACCCTGACTTTATGGCCTGACCCCATCCTTCAATTTTCAAGGGCCGACCCTATTACTCAGGCGGTGGTTTCCTTGAAGACGCCGGCCCAGATACCCAGCGCCGCGGCCAGCTCCTCGTGCTCCTTGGCGTATTCCCCCACCGGGATACCCTGCATGGTGGCGTCGATGGCCTGGCGGAAGGCCCGGGCGCCGGCCGCCGGCCCCATGGGGTGGGCGTGGATTCCGCCGCCGGAGCCGATCATTATGTCCCGGCCCAGGTCGGCCACGCAGGTGCCCACCATCGATTGTGTGATGCCTCCGGACGGCATGGGCATGGACGGCTTCAGGTTATGCAGCGGGTAGTGCATCACGTCCGCCGTGTACACGAAGCGGTCCTTGAGGTAGGGGGCCTTGCCGTAGGGCGCCGGGAAGACGATCACATCCGCACCCGCCAGGCGGGGCAGCTTGCCCAGCACCAGGTGGGAGGCCACGCCAGTGTTGGGGGACTCGTACCATGCCCCCGCGCAGTCCATGTGGACCAGGATGGGGACGTTGATCTCCGGGTCCTCGGCCAGGGCCTGCAGGGCGGGGAAGCCCACCGCCAGGTAGTTGACCATGAGGGCGTTGGCGCCGCCGTCCACGGCACGCCTAGCGACCTCGAACATCTTGGGAAGGGAATCGGACACGTTCACCGTGTACAGGGTATGCTCGCCCGTCTCCTCGTAAACCCTCTTCTCCATGGCCATGTAGGCCTTCACCCGGTCCTCCACGCGGTTGAAGGTCATGTCCGCGATGAGCTCGTCGTCCTTGATGCAGTCGCAGCCTCCCAGGGCGGCCTCGTAGAAGAGCTTCTCCCCTATCTCGCAGGAGTAACCCGTGCAGGGCTTGATCATATTATTGAGCAGGGGGCGGTCCTTAACCCCCAGGGTGTCCCGCACGCCCTGGATCCCGAACTTGGGGCCACCGAAGCCGTCGGTGAAGACCTTGGGGAAGTAGATATCCAGGAGCTTGATGGGCCCCCCCATGGATATATTTCCCAATACGGCGGTGAGCAACATGGGGATCTGGCTCTCGATGTTGCGGTAGGGGAAGGCGATCTGCACGATATAGGTGCGCTCCTCCACCCCCTTGGGGACCTCGTACTCGAAGAAGGGCGCCTCGTGGATACCGATGACCTTGGCCACGTGCCTGGCCCTCACCTCCGGAGTCTCGCCGGGGACGGGGGTCCAGGTGCCCGTGGATTGCTCCACGGCCAGGAAGGGGGCCAGGTAATACATGATCATCTCCCGCGGCAGCGCGGCGTAATAGGTGGCCACTACATGATCCCCGTAGTCTATCCCCTCCGGGAGGGCCCTCGGCTGGGCTTCATAATCCATCATTTCCATTCCTCCTTTGGTTACGATCACGTTTTGCGGGCTTGCTCAGGCTCGTTCAACCTGCGGCAGATCCCGGTCAGGTTACCGTGCAGACTGCGAAAGACGTCGTAAAGCTCGTCGTAGACGGTGCAGCAATCCGGGTTGGGCTCGAAGGACTTGCGCACCTTGATTATTTTCTTAAGCTCCCGGTAGCTCTCGTACTCCTTCAAGGACACCGCCACCGCCAGGGCGCAGCCCATGGCCCCCGCTTCCTGGGGGTTCTCCACCGCCTCCACCTCGCGCCCGGTCACGTCGGCCAGAATCTGCATCCAGATGTCGCTCCTGGCGCCGCCGCCGATGGCGCGCAGGGTCTCGCACTTGAATCCCGCCTTGCCCACCGCGTCCAGGAGCCAGCGGCAGTTGTAGGCCACTCCCTCGTAGATGGCACGTAGCATGTGGTCGCGCTCGTGTTCCAGGGACAGGTTGATGAAAGAGCCGCGCAGCGTGGTATCGGTCACCGGCGCCCGCTCACCGAACATCCAGGGCGTGAACAGGAGCCGCTTGGACCCCGGCTCCACCTTGGCCACCACCTCGTCCAGGACGGCGAAAATGGCCATCTCGTCCTTCGCCCTCTCCCACTCGTCGGGCAGGGCGAAATGCTCGGCGAACCACTTGAGGCAGGCGCCGGCGGTCTCCGTCTCCCCGATCAGGAGCAACATCTCGGGGTCGGCCGAAACCACCGATACGATGCCGTTCTTTCCCAGGTTCTTTGGTTTTGCCACCGAGATGCACAGCCATCCCGACGTTCCCAGGTAGATATGGGCGTCACCGTCCTCCAGGGCGCCGGAGCCGGTGGCGGCGCTGGGAACATCTCCCATCCCGCCGATAACCGGCGTGCCCGGCTCCAATCCCATCTCGGCCGCGGCCTCCCTGGTGAGCAGCCCCACCACCTCGATGGAGCTCTTCACCGGGGGCATCTTCTCCAGGGGGATGCCCAGGATTCTTGCGAAGGCCCCCGACCAGTCCCGGGTCTTGTTGTTGAGGAGCCCGGTGACACCCGCGCCGGTGTGGTCGATGATCATGTTCCCCGTGGCCTTATACACCAGGTAACCGTTGACGTCGAGAAACTTGTGGGTGTCCTTCCAGACCTGCGGCTCCTTATCGCGTATCCACAGTATCTTGCAGATGACGTCCTTGCCCGAGGGGACCGCCCCGGCCACCAGCATGACCACCCTGGAGCCGCCCAGGTGGCGGACCAGCCGCGCCGCCTGCTCATCGGCCCGGCTGTCCAGCCAGATGATGGCCTGGCGCAGGGGGTTCCCCGACGCGTCCACGGGAAGGACCCCGAGCATCTGGGTGGCGAAGCCCGTGCCGATGACCTGGCGGGGATTTATCTTGCTCTCCTTTAGCAGGCGCTGGGTGCTCACGGTCACCGCCCGCCACCAGTCGCGGGGGTCCTGTTCAGCCCAGTGGGGCTGGGGATAGGAAGTACTATAGGGTTCGAAGCTCGAGGCCAGGATGGTGCCGGTTAGGTCGGTAAGCACCGCCTTGCTCCCGCCCGTACCCACGTCATGGCTCACGATGAATTTCTCGCCCATAACTCACCTCCCGGCGTCAACAATGACCCCACCCTCAACTCGTCTATCCGTACTCTCATTAAAACAAGAGCATCCCGCATACAAAACTATTCTAGTTGATTTACTGCGCGATGAAAAAGGACAAGGTCAACCCTCAATGGCGGCGGTGCCGGCCTTGATCAGGCGGGACAGTTCCACGGCGCGGGAGACGGTGGAGACGGCGCTGGTCACGCCGAGGTCATCGCGAAGCACCAGCAACTTATCGTCCCCTTCCCGCCGCCCGGTGCCGCCCAGCGAGGAAAAGGCGGAGCCGCCCTGCAGGCCCAGGTCGGGCGCGGCGATGACCATGTTCACCGCGTAGAAGAACTGGTTCATGGTGAGGAGGGCCATCTCCAGCCCCGCGAAACGAAACCAGGCCACGGCGATGGAGCCCCCGACCTTGTTGCGCAGCCTGCCCGCGGTCAGGTTGCCGTGCACGTAAACCCGCATGCGGTCTATGAAAGCGGCGAGATGGCCGGAGAGGCGCCCGAAATAGACCGGGGTAGCCAGGAGGAGGACGTCGGCCTCCTCCACCCGGGGATAGATAGCCGCCATGTCGTCCTCAACCGAGCACCTCCGGTTCCCCTTTTGTTTCCTCAGGCAGAAGTTGCAGTGGATGCAGTCCCCCACCTCCAGGCCGGCGAGGGTGATTATCTCGTAGCTGACGCCTGGTTGATTGTCCTGGCTGTGGAGGGCCTTCTCCAGGAGGGCCTCGACGTTGCCGTTCCTCACCGGGCTCCCGCAGATCCCAAGGATCCTGACCTCGGGAATCACAGGCCCTCCCCGATAAAGGGAAGCACGCGCAACCGGATGAAGGCGGTGGTGCCCTCGTCGGGCCTTCCTTTAACGGTCAGGTTCCCTCCCATCGCCGTTACGTACCGGTGGCAGATAGAGAGGCCCGAGGCCCGTCCCTGGCTGCCGCGGTTCTCTCCGCCCGCGTTCTCAAGCCCCGCCCGCATTACCCCCTCCATCACCTCCGGTGGAATGCCCGGGCCCTGGTCCTCGACGCGCAGCAGTACCTCGTCCCCCCACCTCTCCACGCCCAGGATCACCGGGGCCCCCGGGGGGGAATACCTCACGGCGTTATCCAGGAGGTGCCGCAGGGACTCGCGCAACAGGCGCTTGTCCGTGTGCATCCTTGGCAGGTCCTCCTCGATCTCCAGGAATATCTCCCCCCTTCTCTCCGGTCTGGAAAAATAATCCTTCAACTCCCAGAGGAGGGCGGGCAGGTCTATGCCCCGCGGTGAGGGGATCGGCCTCTCGCTTCCCTGTTCGCCCCAGATCGAGAGGTGATTCCTTGCGGGTTCTATCTTCTTCGCCTCCTGGGCTATCTCTAAGAGGTCGTGTCCCTCCCCCTCTTTCTCTTCCTCTACCGGTGCACGGGTACCGCCGCCCTCGAAGCGCTCCCTGCTTCGCCCAATAACCTCGAGGCCTTCCTCGCTCCCCGGGGGAGCGGCGGTGGCGGGGGCCCGCCCGGGACCACCGGGGCCGGCCGGGGGCTTGCCCTCCCCGGCCTCCCTTTCATCCAGCGCGGCCAGCACCGACGCCATGGTCTCGCCCATGACCGAGAGCGCCTGGTCGTCGATGAGGTCCAGCTTCTCCGGGTCGCAATCGGCCAGGGCCAGGGCGCCGGCAATTTCCTCTCCGCGCAGGGGCAGGATGAGGATGCCTCGCCATCTTTTCTCCCTGAACAGCGGGAGGAGGGTGTCGGCCTTCTCCACGAAGGAGTGCACCTCTTCCCATCCCTTCCTCGGGACTCCTCCATGGATCTCGACGAGCAGCTTGGGCATCAACCCGCAGATCCGCGCGTAGCCCGGGCGGAGCTTGAAGGACCGCAAGGTCTCCATGACCCCCTCATCCAGGCCGCGTCCCGCCTTGAACAGGGCCTGCCAGTCCTTGAGAATATAGGCGACCCCGGCGGCGCACGCGAGTTCCTCCTCCATGGCGCCAAGGCAATCGTCCAAATAATCCCCGGAATTCCGGCTGCGCATCCCGAGCTCCAGAAATCTCATCCTGGTCTGGGATTCCCGCACGAGCGCCCCTGCCTTCTCCATCTCCGACAGCTCCCGCGTTGCTTCCCTTAAAACCATCATGTATTCCCCGGGCTTTCCCTCCGCCATCACCGCCGGCTTTACGTCGGCGACCAGGGTCCTCTTGCCGCCCTTCGCCCCCTCCAGGCTCACCTCGGTTCCCCTTACCTCCTCGCCATTCAGGGCGCGGTCCAGCAATGACGAGATCTCCTCCCGCCTATCCCGGGTGAAGAGCTCGGGCAAGGGGGTCCCGATGGCCCGGTCCTTGGTCGTCCCCAGCAGGTCCTCGGCGGAATGGCTGAGCAGGGTCACGCGGTAATCGGGGGTGAAGCAGGCCACGGCCACCCCCACGTTTTCCAGCAGGACCCATACCCTTTTCAGCTCCTCCTCCCTTTCCCGGCGCATCCTCGCCTCGAAGGTATAATCCCTCCCCATACCCAGCAGTTGATCCGCTTCCCCCTCGCCGGTCCTGAGGAGGTCCACGGTTACGGCCATATACGACGTGGTGCCGTCGCCCCGGTTGAACTCCAGCTCGCCTCTCCAGGGGGCCGAGCAAGCCGCCTCCACCAGGCTGTCCAGCGCTTGCTTGGCCTCATCCTTAAGCATGAAGAAGGAGAGGGGACGCCCGGTGATCTCCTCCTCCGCGTGGCCCATGAGGGAACACATCGCCGGGTTGGCGTAGGTGAAGTTGGCCTCGAGGTCGAGGAGGAATGCCGCTTCGGGGAGGGAACCCAGCAGCTCGGGGAGATTTTTTATCTCCTTTACCTTTACGGGCGCGGCCGGTTTCTCCTTCCTTCGCTCGCGCCTCTCCGGGACCGGGCGCGCTCCCAGGGTGGTGATGGTTACCAGCGTCCCCGTGGTGCCCAAGGCCTCCAGGGGATAGGGGGTTATGGAGATGCTCAATCTCATGAGGCGCTTTCCCACCTTGTAGGCGAGGGCGTAGTCCTCCACCCCCCGGCCGCGCCTGGTCTTGGCCAGCAGCTCCTTCAAGGCGGAATAAAGTGAGGGGTTGGCCTTGAGGAGGGGCATCTTGCGTACCTCCTCCAGGGGCCTCTCCAGGAAGACCTCGGCATCCCGGTTGCCCTCGAGGATGCGGTCCTCGCCGTCGAGAAGAAGGGAGGCATTCAGGGCTGTACCCGCATCCCTTCCATCCAACTTACTTCACCTCCGTTTGCTGCCCCTCCAGCCGGCTTTCCATTTACGCGTCACGCACCGCCGCGGTCTTTCTTCCTAAACCCGCGACGACGGGCAAACGCCGCGCATGGCCCGGCATGATGCCGGAGATAAACCACCGCAGTAAAATATTCGGTGAGCTTTGACTCCCAACCTTCCCGCCGGCTAAACTTATATCTCCGCGTAGTCGATATTACCCTCAATTGATAGTTGGGGGTGTGAGATTGGGTACGAACGTATTTCGCTTTCCCGTGCAGGTGGTCTTCGGGGAGGGATGCCTTCAGGAAATCGGCGCCCTGGTGAAAAACTTCGGCAGGCATGCCCTCCTGGTCACGGGGGCGGGCGCGACCTCCCGTCTATCGGCCGTCTCAACCATCGTTAAAATCCTGGGCGATGAGGGCATCGAGATAACCCATTTCGCCGAGGTGGAGGCGGACCCCAGCGTGGAGACAGTGGAAAAGGGGGCTGAGTTCGCTCGCGGCGATGGCTGCGACTTCGTTATCGGGCTGGGCGGGGGAAGCCCCATGGACGCCGCCAAGGTCATCGCCGCAAGGCTGACCAACAAGGGGGATATCGCCTCCTGGGAAGGCGTAGGCCGGATACCCCGGCGCTCCCGGCCGCTCATCTGCATACCCACCACCTCGGGGACGGGGAGCGAGGCCACATCGGTGGCGGTGATAAGCGGTGGCAAGCGCCAGCAGAAGATGTCCCTGGTCAGCCAGAACCTCTATCCCATACTGGCGATCATCGACCCCGAGCTGACCTATTCCATGCCCCCGCGGCTGACGGCGGCGACCGGGATGGATGCCCTGACCCACGCCGTGGAGTCATTCGTGGCTCGCAAGGCATGGGAGCCGACCCAGGTGCTCTCCTGCAAGTCGGTCCAGCTTATCTCCGCCTTCCTGGAGAGGGCCTGTTCAGACGGCTCGGACGCCGAGGGCCGGCGCGGACTCTCCCTGGCCTCCTTCATGGCCGGGATGGCTTTCACCGCCGCCGGACTGGGGCTGACCCACGCCCTGGCGCACGCCCTCGGCTCCCGTTTCGGGATACCTCACGGAGAGGCGAACGCCCTCCTTATCTCCCACGTAATGCGGTTCAACCTGGAGACTTGCCCGGAGCTTTACCGGGAGCTGGCCTCGGGGATGGGGGTGAACGTCTCCGGTCTTCCCGCCGCACGCGCGGCGGAAGAGGCGGCCAAGGCGGTGGACGAGTTGAGATCGACCCTGCCCCTTCCGGCAAGCCTCAAGGATGCGGGCGTCGCCGAAAACAGCTTGGAGATGCTGGCGGCGGAGGCCTTCCTCAACACCCGCCTGCGCTCCTCCAACCCCCGGGAAACCGTCCTGGAGGACCTGGTGCAGGTCCTCCGCAACGCTTTCTAAGGCATGGGGGGCTTGGATTTTGGATTTACCGTTAAATTTTCCCATGGCTCTACCGTGCCACGGGCCGTCGAAGCGGAACAGGGTGCAAGGGCTGAGGACTGCAGGGGTCGGGTTGTAGGGGCTTAAGGAAAGCCAGCCCTCTCAAAAAACGAGCGCTAACCCACCACACACTGGCCCGGCCTGCAAATACCTGGCCCCAATGGGACAGCTCCCGAGAAAAGCCTTATCTCAGCATATGCCGCGGAGATCCCCGCAAATTTGCTTATCCTCGGGAGCTGGTTTTTGCAGCACCTTTCATATTACTAATTTACCACATTTTCAGCACTTTTAAACACCCTGTTAAAAACCGTCCAATAATGGGCATCCTAAAAGGCTACAGGTTCAAGGGCATGCTCTCGACCTTGCCGTCCTTGTCTATGTGCTCTATGTAGATGGGGACGCTGTCTCCCTTTCCCGACGACTTGATCACCTGGCCGGCCAGTTGAATCATGTCCGTGGGATTTACCGCCGCCTCGGGTGGAAAAACGCCCTTTGTGGTTATCTTCCCCTCGCCCATCGCTATGGCCCCCATGGCGGCGGGGATGCCCGTCCCCTCTCCCATGCCCATGCCGCGGGAGGACATGGAGAAAACATAGGTATGCGGTTCGCCGTCCTTCTTCCCCTTGACCACTATCTTCAGGCAGCCCATGGGCTCGGCTATCCCCGCCTCCTCGAGCAGCCCGTCCCGCCTGGAGATGACGAAAGCCACCGCGAACTCGCGGGGGATGATCATCTGGCCCTGCACCTCCAGGGGTTCGTCGGAGGTAAGGCCCAACCTGACCATTTCCTTGATCAGCTGGGCGTAGGAGGTGGGGATCACCAGGCCCAGGTTGGTAACCCGCTTGATTCCCTTGATGTACTTGGGAAGGGTTATGGTCTCGGGATGAGGATAGGCGTAAACCGGGTAGGTGCCCACATTCCTGAAGTCGGTTTCCTCCTCCAGGGCCTTGCCGCTCTCCTCGAAGAGCTTGACCGTCTTGTACTCCCCGTCCAGAAAGACGGGGATATCCATCTCCATGGAATGAAAGCGGTGCTTGATCACCGCCGGCCCCTCCACGGACTCTCCCCCATGGGCGTGGTAGATGTCCACCGCCTCCACATCGGAGAGCAGTTGCTCCGCCGTGAACTTAACCAGCAGGTTGGCCATGCCGGGTGAGCTCCCCATGCCTATCAGGGCCGAGATATCGGCTTTCTTGGCCTTGCCGTCCAGCTCCAGCATGACCTCGGTGGCATCCATATCGTCGCAGATGTCCACGTAATTTATACCCGCCGCTATGGCCGCACCCAGTATGGGAGGCCCGTACTTATAAAAGGGGCCGATACAGTTGAGCACCACGTCGGAGCCGCTTATGGCCTGCTGCAGGCTCTTCGGGTCGTCCGCGTTCACCTCCACCGCCGAGACCCGGTCGGGACCCAGCTTGGAGGCCAGGCCTCGAGCGGCCTTCAACTCCTTATCCGCGATGACTATCTCGGAGAAATATTCGCTTGATGCCAGGGTGCTCGCGGCCGTGCTTCCCACTGCACCGCACCCTCCCAGGACGGTTAATCTATGCATTTCTTACCTCCCGTGATCTTCCCGTTTTGCGGAACACTGTAATCGCGTCATTCCTAATTTGCGGCGGCACCTATCGTGCCGCTTTATCATAATAACTCCGACCTGTTCCCAACTACAACACAAGCGTTAACCAGCTCAGGACCCGGGACATTAAGAAACGACGGCAAAAATGGGGTCATCCCATTTCCTAGTACCCCGCTTCATAAATACGGTAAAGCACCGGGAGCGTCGATGCGCCACTCCCGCAAGGCGCGCGACCGGGGCGTACTCGCTGGGTACGTCGCAGGGAGCGGAACGCAGCGGGAGGGGATGCAGCGGCGTTCGAATGCCAGCGTATTTATGAAGCGGGGTACTAGCTATGCTGAGTTTAGGCCCCATGTCAGGGAATGGCCCCATTGTGATGTAAATCAGTGCCGGCCTCTCTTCCTGGTTGTTAATATACCCCTAGAGGTATATGAGGTGGGAAAATGCGAAGCAAACTGCCGTGGATCGATCGGGAAAGATGTGATATTGCGGAGAGAGGCGAGGAATGCAAGGCCGCGCACCATTGCCGCTACAACGCTTTTCAGGTGATCCGTAGCGATAACGGCTCGGGTGAAGGTTATAAGGTGGGGATCGACTTCGAGAAGTGCCGACTTTGTGGAGATTGCTCCCACGCATGCGACCTGGGTGCCGTGAAAATGGTATAAGCGGAGACGGAGGTAAAGAACGATGGAGCTGATGGATCGCGAATTTTTCAAGAAGTATCACCGTGCGGTGGTGAAGGCAAACTCCAAGGATCTGGAGAAGCTGAAGTCGAAGATAGGTTCCGAGTGGGCGGAGGAGTTTCGCAGCAGAACGGGAGCAAAGCTGGAGGGAGAGGAATTCAACAAGTCCATGGAGGATTATCTCGAAAACGGGCTGCGTTTCTGCGACAAGGTGAAGGTGGAGGGCGAGGGCGATAGCCTGAGCGTCGAGGTCAAGGGTTGCCATATATGTCACGGCAACGAGCTGCTCAAGGCCGAAGGCGAGCCTGCCTTATGCCCCATAGTGCCCACGGGTCTCTTTTCCATCTACCGGGTGTCCGGCCGCAAGGCGACCCTGGAAGAGGTGCGCAAACCTGGCGTCGTCGGGGAATGCGAGATATGCTATAGATTGGATTAAGATATTGAATGGGAGAGGTTCCCCGGGATTCAAAAGGAGGTGCCTGGGTGAAGCGTTTCATTATTCCGCGGGTGGCCCATTGCTCCGAGGGCTGCTGACTTTAGCCCTTAGGGGCCACCGTCAGCGCTGAAGCTCTAAGTTTCAGGGGCTGAAGTACAAGTGTTAGGGGTGCGGCATCCCGCACCCCTTTCCAAAACCCTTCCAACACGACCTACGGTCGTCGAAATCCCTGATCCCGAGCGGTCTTTAGGCATTGTATGGTACACGGCGTGCTGCGTGTGATCTTCGACCCTCCTTCCCGATCTACGACCCACGATCCGCGATTTGCGGTTCTTCAGCTCCCCAACTCTTCAGAACTCGTGCCTTTTCATGGTAGTATCGAAAAAACGGGAACCTGGAAACCATCTGGTGATAGACGTCTCTTGTGGCATCTGAAAACATGGGGAGGGAAGGTCGTTATGCCGAAAACACTCTGGGATCACCTGCCGTCCAAGCAATATCTGGCCGCCCAGGAGCAACATCTCATCCGCTTCATCCGTGAACAGGTCTATCCTTACAGCCCTTACTACCGCGAGCTCCTAGATTACCAGAGGATAAAGCCGGGGATTATCCGTACCGTAAAGGATATATCCGCTATTCCCTTTACCACCAAGGCGGACATAGCCCCCCTCCCCGAGGAACCGGATATTCCCCTATCCCTGGTGCTGCAGCCGACCCGTGAACGCATAAAGGAGAGGGGACTTTCCCTCAGCATCAGGCACGGCGCCATGAGATTTGCCCGCGGCAAAAGAGGCTATTCCAAGCTCATGGACTTTGAATACCTTCCCGTCCACTATCACTTCACCATCGGGCGAACCGCCCTTCCCACCCCCATCCTCTATACCGCCTTCGACCTGTCGCGCATGCGGGAGGCGGGGAGAAGGCTTTTCGAGCTCCTGGAGCTGACCAGGGAAGACATGGTCATCAACGCCTTCCCTTTCGCCCCCCACCTCGCCTTCTGGATGGCCTATTTCGCGGCGGACGCCGTGGATGTGCCGGTCCTCCACACCGGGGGCGGGCGAATCCTGGGTACCTTGCGCATTTTGAACGCCTTGGAGCGCTTGAAGGGAACGGTGCTCACGGCCACCCCCGGTTACGCTTACCACCTGCTCCGCCTGGCGGCCCAGGAAGGACGCGACCTCTCCAGCCTCCACACCCTGATCATGGGGGGCGACCGGCTCCCCGCCGGCCTCAAGGGAAAGATCCTCGAGCTCCTGGACAAGGTGGGGGCGGAGAAGGTGGCCGTCGCTTCCACCTACGGCTTCACCGAGGGGAGGGTGGCCTGGAGCGAGTGCCGGGCTTCAGCCCTGTCCAGGGAGGAGGGCTCGGGCTACCATCTCTTTCCGGACATGGAGATCATCGAGATAGTGGACCCGGAGAGCGGCAAAAGGTTGGGTGAGGGCGAGGATGGCGAGATAGTCTACACCTCCCTGGAATGGAGGGGCAGCGTCCTCTTAAGGTTCCGCACCGGGGACCTGGTGAAGGGCGGCCTGGACTTGACCCCCTGCCCCTACTGCGGCCGCACCGTACCCCGCCTGGGCCTGGATATCACCCGTTCCTCCGAGTACAAGGAATTCGAGCTGACCAAGCTGAAGGGGACCCTGGTGGACCTCAACGCCTTCTACCCCCTGCTCTCGGGCCACAAGGACGTGCTGGAATGGCAGTTGGAGATGCGCAAGCATAACGACGACCCCTTCGACCTGGACGAGTTGAACCTGCACGTCGCGCCCTCCGAGGGAATATCCAAAAAATACCTGGAGAAGGAGCTGGCTGAACTGCTGCAGCACGAGATAGAGGTGGCCCCCACGCGCATCGTGTTCCACAGCCTGCCCCGCCTGCTGCAGCGCCTGGGCCTGGATACCAAGGGCCGGGAGCGCCGCTTCGTCGACCTCCGGCCGGAGGCGCTGGAGAAAAAAGGTAAAGCGCTGGAAGAACTGGAACCGCGGGAAGAAGAAGAGCCGCCGGACGAGCGGGGGATTCCGGAAACACGGGAAGCGCTGGATATGGACGAAGATTAACGATACCGGGATATCGATCAAGGGAGGAGCCCGTGATAATCTTGGCTATCGACCAGGGCACCACCGGGACCAAATGCATCTGCTACGACCGCGACCAGAAACCCCTCTCCAGCGTCTCCCTGGAATTCAAGCAGTATTATCCCCACCCCGGGTGGGTGGAGCACGATGCCGAGGAGATCTGGGAATGCACCCGCGAATCGGCCCGCCGGGCACTGGAGGAAGCCGGCGCCGGTCCCCGGGAGGTGGCGGCGGTGGGCATCACCAACCAGAGGGAAACCGCCGTTATCTGGGACCGCGCCACCGGTCGGCCGGTGCGGCGGGCCATAGTCTGGCAGTGCCGCCGCAGCGCCGATATCTGCCGCCGCCTCCGGGAGGAAGGGCTCGAGAAGGCCGTCCGCGCCAAGACCGGCCTGGTCCTGGACCCCTACTTCTCGGGAACCAAGCTGGCCTGGGTCATGGAGAACGAGCCGGAGATCGCCCGCCGCGCCCAGGCGGGGGAGCTTTGCTTCGGCACCATTGATTCCTGGCTGCTCCACCGCCTGACCGGCGGACGGGTCCACGCCACCGACGTCTCCAACGCCAGCCGCACCCTGCTCTTCAACATCCACGACCTGAAATGGGACGGCGTGCTGGCCGAGGAACTCGGCGTACCCCTCTCCCTCCTCCCGGAGGTCGAGGAATCCAGCCACGTGTTCGGGGAGACCGACCCGGAGGTTTTTCTGGGAGTTGCGGCGCCCATATCGGGAATCGCGGGCGACCAGCAGGCGGCCCTCTTCGGGCAGGCCTGCTTTCACCCCGGGATGACCAAGAACACCTACGGGACGGGCAGCTTCGTGCTCATGAACATCGGGGAGAAACCGAGCCTCTCCGAGAAGGGGATGCTCACCACGGTGGCCTGGTCCTTGGGAGGCAGGGTCACCTATGCCCTGGAGGGATCCATATTCATAACCGGGGCGGCGGTCAACTGGCTGCGCGACGGCTTGGGTATTATTTCCAAACCATCGGAGGTGGATGAGCTGGCGGCCCAGGTCGAGGATACCGGGGGCGTATATTTCGTCCCCGCTTTCGTGGGGCTGGGGGCGCCCTACTGGGATCCCCAGGCCCGGGCCCTGTTGATCGGCATGACCCGGGGGACGGGAAGGGCGCATATCGCCCGCGCCGTCATCGAATCCATGGCCCTGCAGACGGCCGACGTGGTCGAGGTGATGCGAGAGGAGTCGGGCATCCCCTTGAGGGAGCTTCGCGTGGACGGGGGGGCCAGCGTCATGGACATGCTCCTGCAATACCAGGCCGACCTCCTGGGCGTGCCCGTGCGCCGTCCGGTCATCTCCGAGACCACCGCCCTCGGCGCGGCCCTCCTCGCCGGGCTGGCCACCGGCTTCTGGAAGGACCTGGGCGAGGTGGAGGAGAAATGGGAGCTGGACCGGGAGGCGCGGCCCGACCCCTCCGCCGCGGAGCGCGTGCGCGCCATGCGCGGGGACTGGAAGAGGGCCGTGGAGCGCAGCCTGGGCTGGGCGCGCGACGGGGAGAGCTCCTAGGAAAATAGGAATTCGTGTAGACTTCCCCGCTATTCCGCAAGGGGAAGGTTTTCATAATTGTAAAGGGCTGGACCGCGGAACAAGGAGGAAAAAATGGGAGTGAAAGTATGGCCGGATGCCCAACCTTTTTCTTTTGAGGGAGGGAAGATCGGGGTGCTGGTGGTGCACGGCTTCACCGGCTGCACCCAGAGCATGCGTCCCCTGGGAGAGGGGCTGGCCGAAGCCGGTTTCACCGTGCTTGGGCCCCGCCTTCCCGGGCATGGTACCTCCGTTGAGGACATGAGCACCAAGGAATGGCGGGAGTGGACCGGCGAGGCGGAAAAGGGGCTCGAGGGGCTCCTGGGCCGCTGCGACAAGGTCTTCGTTACCGGGCTCTCCATGGGCGGGACCATTACCGTCTTCCTGGGGGAACATTACGCGGACAAGGTGGCCGGCCTCATGCCCATCAACGCCGCCGTGTCCAAGCTTAATCCCCTCCTCCCCCTGACCCCGGTGGCCAAATATGTTATGAAGACCATTCCGGGGGTGGGAAGCGATATCAAGGACCCCGATTCCAAGGAGTCATGCTACGACAAGGTCCCCGTCCGCGCCGCCGCCGAGCTGTACAAGCTGATGCGTCTCACCAAGAAGGACATTGCCCGGGTGACCGCCCCGATCCTGGTCTTCGCCTCCCGGGACGACCACGTAGTATCGACCGCCAACGGGCCCTACATCTTAGAGCACGTCAGCTCGACGGACAAGGAGCTGGTGTGGCTGGAGAACTCCTACCACGTGGCCACCCTGGACTACGACCAGGGGGAAATCATCCGCCGCAGCGTTGAGTTCATCAACCGCCTGGCGTGATCGGCAAATAGAGCGGTGCTACCGGGGACGGAGGGTGCCGCCGAACACCTGCCAGGCCAGAGCCGGCGGTTAAGGCAATGCGATTTCCCTAGGCCCCCGGCCGGGAACCGTCATACGCTGGGCGGGGTGATGATCATGAGCAGGTTGCCCTCGGCATCGGAGAGGTTCTCCCAGCCATGCGGCTCCTCCCCCTTGAAATAGACGCAGTCGCCCTCCCTTAAATGATGGGCGGTATCCCCCAGCTCGAAGCGAAACTCGCCCTTCAACACCAGGGCGAATTCCTCTCCCCCGTGCTCGATGGGGTCCTTGTACCTGGCATGGGGTTGAAAAGTGGCGAAGATGGGCTCCATGCCCACGTCCGGCTCGTCCACCAGCAGCTCCAGGGTCACCGACTCCGGGCTGTCCACCTTCTTCCTCTCCTCCCGGTGGAAGGCGATCTTCCTGCTCGGGGCGCCGGAGAACACATCCGCCAGGGTCACCTCGTAGAAGCTCAGTAGCTTGATGAGATTCTTAATGGTTATGCTGGTCTTCCCGTTCTCCAACTTGCTTAGGAAGGACACCGAAAACCCGGTGGCCTCGGAGACCTTGCGTATGGACAGTCCCTTGCCCTTCCTCAGATCCTTCAGCCTGGCGCTTATGTCATCCACGGCCTACCCCCTTTTACCGTTCCTACCAGCGGCTTTACCACAAATATATATTATTATGACCAAAAACTGCAAATTACTTTCTCTTCAACATGCAGCGTTTCTATTAAGAGTAACTTAAGTACCCGCTGAGTGGGTTGATATACTCGCAGGAAAAACCACTGCGGGAGCACGTAGGCCCTGACAAATCCCCTGTACCACGGCAACAGGCCATACCCCACCTCCGTGTAACACCCGCAAGGTACGGATAATATCCCATCAACCCGGTTAATGTTATCCTTTATTACTATATATTGCATATAAAATAATATGTTGACTATATATCACTATAGTATTACCATAAAGGCAGGAATTGTTTCTGTATAGAGAAACGGAGTGAGAATGATGTATAGCGATTACGAGGTAGAGCGCTGGTACCTGGGAAAGCCCTTCGAGGACGACACCGCGCAGAAGGAAGGCGGGGTCGTGGAACTCGTGGCCTATTCCGACGAGGATGTGGACCGGCTCTTCCTGGGGCTCCCCCTGATGGCCGCCTGAGGCGTACCAGCTGAGTGGCGAGGGTTTGAAGGTGGCAAAGACAACGCTTTTCTCCCCGCTTCGCTCCGGCCGTAAGGGCGTCGGGCGGAGATACCCGTACCTTAAGGGCTATATCAAGGGCAAGCCCCTGCATCTCGCCTATTTCCTGTGCTACCCGGATGCGGTGAAGCCGGCCGAGAACGAATTCAACCCCGGCCCCTGGGACCAGCGTCAAAAGTCCGGATCCGAGGCGGTCTGAATCCTTGAGAGTTCCATCCTTGACTTTCCCCGAAGCTTAAGGCATGGTCCCCGGGGGGCCGGGATCAATTCAATATACGATATAGCGGTGCTGAATCTGGTTACCGGCCTCGCCATATGGAGATCCCCGTAAAAGCCGCGTTATAACTACATTGCATCCTCCCATCGCAAGAAAAGCAGATCTACGGATCGGCTTTCCTTCTTACCTCAAGTGAATGCACATCCCCTCACTCAATGCCCGTGAAAAAACGACCTGGCCCGGCCCTCGCAAACCGGGCGCAGTACCGGGAGTTATTTTCCCCTTGCCTGCCTGGAAAGAAGCATCTATTATATTTGCGATAAATATTTTATCTAATACATATAAGTTATTTTTATGAATGATTACAATTGCTTCATCTTTTTATTCAACTCCACCCACCAGGCTCTGAGTGGTGAGAAGGCAGTGAAGGAAGCCGGAATAAAACACGCGGTGATCAATACCCCCAGGGAGTTCAGCGTGGACTGCGGTATTTCCTTGCGGGTCGAGCCCGGCTTTGAGGGGAAAGCGCGAGAAGTTATGGATACAAAGGGGGTGGTCTATGCGGGGGTGAAGCCCTATTACTCCCGTTGGATGAAGGATTGATCGACCGCTTACGAAGGAGGGTAAATGACGGATTATCACAGCATGTGGAAGGAATTGGGACTGGACCTCGAGGCCCACGACGGCCTGCTGGAGGTACTTCCCCCGCTGTACGGTGAAGCCATCCTCAGCCAGGAAAAGCGCCCCGAGGGGATGTCTTACTTCGATTTCGTTTTCTCCGAGATCCACGGTCTTCGGGTTAAGGAGCTTTACGAGCACAGGAAGGCGGGCGGCGTTGTCGTGGGTACCTTCTGTACCTACGTGCCGGAGGAATTGATCATCGCGGCGGGGGGCATATGCGTCGGCCTTTGCGCGGGAGCGGACGTGGCCACCGGTGAGGCGGAGAAATACCTGCCGAGAAACCTGTGCGCGCTGATAAAGTCGTCTTTGGGGTTCAAGCTGGCCAAGGTCTGTCCCTATATCGAGTCCTGCGACCTGTTGGTAGGAGAGACCACCTGCGACGGCAAGAAAAAGTACTACGAGATACTCGGCGAGCTCCAGCCGGTGCATGTCATGGAGCTTCCCCAACGCAAGGATGACGGGGACCGCCGTCTCTGGCGGGATGAGATCGGCCGCCTGGTCTCCCGGCTTGAGGATCTCACCGGTAAGAAAATAGGGGAGGCCGACCTGCGGGAGGCGATTCGGATCATCAATCAGAAGCGCCGCGCCCTGCTGCGCCTGGCCGAGTTGCGCAAGTACGACCCACCGGTGATCTCCGGGCGCGACGCGCTGCTCATCAACCAGATAGCCTTCTACGACGACCCGGTGCGCCTGGCGCATAAGGTGAACGAGCTCTGCGACGAGCTCGAGGAGAGGAAGGCCCGGGAAGAGTACATCGGCGGCGCGCACCGCCCCCGTATCCTCCTTTCCGGGTGCCCCATGGCCATACCCAACTGGAAGGTCCCGGCGATCATCGAGAAATCGGGGTCGGTGGTGGCCATGGACGAGATGTGCACCGGTATCCGCTATTTCCGAAACCTGGTGGAAGAGGGCGCCGGGGATACGGACGGGCTCCTCGATTCCATAGCCGGCCGGTACATGAAGATAGACTGCGCCGTCTTCACCCCCAACCAGGAGAGGCTGGAGCACCTGAAGGAACTGGTACGAGATTATCATATCGACGCCGTGGTCTATCACGCCCTCCAGTTCTGCGATCCTTACACCATAGAGGCGTTCAGGGTCGAGAGGGAGATGGGGAGGATCGGCATCCCCTTCCTCTACCTGGAGACCGATTACAGCACCGAGGACGTGGGCCAGCTTTCCACCCGCATCCAGGCCCTTATCGAGATCGTATCCAGCAGGGAAAAGGCTTAGGGGGGTTCCTGCCCGAGCCGGTGATCCGCCGTAACTTCCGATAGGGAATCGCTGTTATATATGGTATATTTGGCCTTAGCCCTCCCCGGCAGGGCCAGGAAAGGGAGAGGAATGTTCCGCTCCCAAGGGTAAGTCGACCACGGGAGTGATGGACCGATGACCATCGCCGGCCTGGATATCGGATCGCGCACCATAGCCCTAGTGGAGATGGACGACGGCGAGATCGCGCGGAGCGAGGTGGTGGAGACCACCTTCGACCCCCTGGAGCAGTGCCGGCTCCTCCTGGAGGACCGGCGGTTCGACCTCCTGGTGGCCACCGGCTACGGGAGGCACCTGGCCCAGGCCAATTTCGCCGACCGGGTGATCACCGAGATCAAGGCCTTCGCCCTGGGGTGTTACCATATCTTTCCACAATGCCGTACCATCCTGGACATCGGCGGCCAGGATACCAAGGCCATCTCCCTGGCCGAGGAGGGTAAGGTGGCCGATTTCCAGATGAACGACCGCTGCGCCGCGGGCACGGGCAAGTTCCTGGAGGTCATGGCCGCGGCCATGGGCCTCCCCCTGGAGGAGATGGGCCGCATCGCCCTGGAGGCGGAGGGCGAGGTGAAGATCTCCAGCATGTGCACCGTCTTCGCCGAGTCGGAGGTGACCGGGCTCATCGCCCGCGGCACTCCCCGCCCGGAGATAGCCCGCGGCCTTCACGAGGCCATCTGCGACCGGGCTTCCGCCCTCCTCAAGAGGGTGGGGCTGGAGAGGGAGGTCGTCTTCGCGGGAGGGGTGGCCCGCAATCCCTGCCTGCGCTCCCTGCTGGAGGAGCGCCTCGGACTTCCCATGCTGGTGCCGTATGACCCCCAGATGGTGGGCGCCCTCGGCGCCGCCCTCTCCGCCAGCTGACCTATTAGAAGACGCCGAGGTCGCGGAGGCGGCCCTCGCCCATCCCGGCGCGGTGTCCCAGCTCGTGCAGGACGATCTTGCGTACCTTCTCGCGGATCTCCTCGCTGTTCCCGACCACGGACAAGATGGGGAGGCGGTAGATCTTGATTACGTCGGGAAGGTGGGCGCCCCGCTCCCTCCCCCATTGGGTAAACGGCACCCCGGTGTAGAGCCCCAGGAGGTGGATGGGATTTCTCACCCCGGCCCGGGCAGCGTCCCGCGGGGTGGCGATGTCCTCC
>Ga0315282_10001703_pt1 | contig 41170 bp, 50 predicted proteins | sample YL17G07_20_MG_FD_203693 | JGI IMG/M metagenome (GOLD analysis project Ga0315282, IMG submission 203693) | Sediment microbial communities from Yellowstone Lake, YNP, Wyoming, USA - YL17G07_20 | ecosystem: Environmental > Aquatic > Freshwater > Lake > Sediment | place: USA: Wyoming | collected...
AAAAAGGGGTCAGAGTCATTTTTATTGTGTGGGGTTTTGTAGGTACGGTTTCAACCGTGCAATGTAGGGGCTCAATTTATTGAGCCCGTTTTTGAGTTTTCGCGATATGCCAGATAATGCCGAAGGAACGGTTTGCACCTTTGCGGATGTTTTCCTTGGAGCAAGGACGCTGAAAAGATTCAGCTGCGAAACCGGCATAACATTGGAAACGATAAGCCTAAAGCAAGCAACATGACCGCATATTAGGTTAACGGCAATAATATGGCTTTTAAAACCGCCTTACTAAGCGAGGCGGTTTTTTGTTGCCTTTTCAGGCAGTTTTTGCTATATTCACACTAAGACAAAGTGCAAAAATATAAAAGGGATATATCAGGGAAAAGGAAAATATTTTTAAATGATTCTTCCTTTACTTAGTCAATTAGTTAGTAATGTTTAAAATGGGTTTTTATAAAAGAGGTCTAAGAATGGAAAGTTCTAAGTCTAAAAGAGTGGACTTTAGCGAATTGACCAAAATAGAAAATAACTTTCAAATCCTAAAGAAGTACCAACTTGACAAGCCATTCATTGTAAATATATTTCAGGGCCTGAAGAACATGCGAAGCGCCAGTATTAAAAGTGAACCTATAGGCGATATTTTTGAGCGTTTTCTGAAGAAAAAGCATAGAAAGAAATTCGGACAGTTTTATACGCCTGTCGAGATTGTAGATTATATAGTCAATTTCTTGGACGTAAAGAAAAACTCTAAAATTTTGGATTTATCATGTGGTTGTGGTATTTTTTTGATAAAGGCCTACGAAAGATTAAAAAACAAGTTTGGTGATGAAAGTCTGATAAAAAACATATTTGGGGTTGAGTTAAACAAATCCGCGGCAGAAATGACCAAAGTTAATCTCTGGTTAAGAACAAGCGGAAAAGAGGAATTTTTAGACAAAATCAACAAGAATATAAAAATCGGAAATTCCATAAGACAATCCAAATTTGATTGGGAATCCGAATTTAAACCTGTTTTTGAGGATGGCGGTTTCGATTTTATAGTTGGTAATCCGCCATATGTGACCCTGAAAAAAGGGAAGGATTACAACCCAAAAGAATCTATTTATTCTGAAATTATTGACGGCGTGGTTAATTCGGCGACTTTAATGATTGGAAAGAGCTTAGAATTATTAAAAGACGGTGGAGTTTTGGGCTTTTTGCTGCCCAAGTCCTTAACAAGGGTAAAGTCCTATAAAAGGTTAAGAGAATATTTACTGAATAATACAGCTATTTTAAATATATTCGAATTAGGACAAATGTTCAAGGATGTCAGAGGAGAACAGATTATCTTACTGATAAGGAAGGACCGGAATAGAGATAGGATTCTTAATAATAAAATAAAGATAACAACTTTCACTAATAAGAATAAGAAATTATCTGAGCAGTCCTCTATTCATATCCCCCAAAAAAATTTCTTCAATTTCGATAATTTTCTGGTGCTAAACAGTAAGAAATTATATGACCTAGCTATGAGGCTAATCAAAAAGTACACTCCGCTCAATCGGTTTTCCAGAAGCGAGATATTTAGGGGCATTCCCATAGGTGCAAAATCAAGGTTTATTTACGGACGAGAGGGAAAAAATCTTGGAAAGGTTCTAAGGGGAGATTCGATTGATAAATATAAAATAAAATACACGTTATATGCAGATATCAACAAGATTAAAGAGAAATTTAATGCACATTTGAATAAATTATTGCGCCCTAAGATTGTTTTGCAAAATATCTTTTCGTCCGAATCAGGCATTAAGGCGAGTTACGATGAAGAAGGCTTGGTAACTTTGGATACTGTAACCAATATCCTCGTTGATAAAATAGATCCCGAATTTATCTTGGCACTATTGAATTCAAAATTAATCAATTTCTTCATAATTTACGTATTGTATAATAAGTCTGTCCTGACTATGCATACAGATAAGGCATATATGGGCAAAATACCAATAATAGAACCGGCACCAAGAATAAAGCGGGAGATTATAGATTTGGTTAATGAAATAATCAGATTAAAAAAGCTAAATAAGGAAACAAAAATTAATAACTTATATGGAGAGATAGATGATAAAGTCTATTCTCTCTATAAGATAAAGAAAGAAGAAAGAGAACTTATAGAAAACTCATTAAAAGAAGTAATGTCAAAAAAGACTTATTGGTGAAAAAATGGCAAAAAGAATGAATCGTCTGACAGGAAAGGATTGGTTACAACATTCTTTCAGCATTTGGAGAGGGATTATGAAGAACAAGGAAGAACTTAAATTAAAACATCCTGCTATGTTTCCAACAGAGTTAATATCCCGATTAATAAAAATATATACAAAAAACAATGGAGAGGTAATATTAGACCCGTTTATGGGCACTGGAAGCACAGTGATTTCAGCCCTTAAATTGCATAGGAAGGGTATAGGAATTGAGCTTTCTAAAGAATACGTAAGATTGGCAAAAGAAAGAATAAAATCATTGCAGTCAGACTTAGACACAACAGGAAAAAAGTATTACAAGCCGGAAGTGTACAATAGAGACGCTAATCAAATGCAAGATTTTTTACGACCTAATAGCGTGGATTTATGTGTTACTTCACCACCGTATTGGGATATACTGAGACAGAGACGTACTTCTGACAAAAGGGATATAAGAAGCTATAGTAATGCAAAAAGAGACCTAGGTAACATAGAAGGCTATGACATGTTTTTATCAAAATTAAAAGAGATATTTCAAAAAGTTTATACCTCATTGAAAGATAATAAATGGTGTATAGTGATAGTTATGGACATAAGAAAAAAGTCAAAATTCTATCCATTTCACATGGATGTAGTTAAGCTTATGGGGGATATAGGTTTTAATTTTGAAGATACAATAATATGGAATAGACAACATGAATACAACAATATGAGGCCGCTGGGATATCCTTACGTTTTCAGAGTAAATAAAGTTCATGAATATATCTTGATTTTCAGGAAGGTTGTTAAATAATGGAAAATGTAGAGTTTGCATGCCTGTTGGGAATGATTGTAGGTAAAGGGACTATAATAAGGGGGAATTCGCAAACAGATATAATAATAGAAATACCTCATAAGAATCTTGCTATAGAAGGTATGGATGCCCGACTTTCCGTTAAGGCCAGCCTTGATGACCTAAGAAATATTTTGGAGCCTCTTATAGATACTAGGATAATTTCCTCTTCTGGTGAAAATAAAACGGTCTTAAAATTTACAAAAGATAATGAAAATTTCCTCATTAGAGAAATAAATAGACATCTCGGAAATTTAAGGTCATGGAAGGATTTTAGGATACCGCGGGAAATTTTCAGTTCTCCCACGGACGTTAAGAAAGAGTTTATGATAGGTCTTTCCGATGTTACAGCCCATATCAGAAGAAGCAATGTTGCATATGGGTTACCGTATCATCATCGCGTGTATATCGAAATTCCTCAAAATTGGTTTTTAGTTATAGATATTGCAAATCTGTTAAAAGACCTCGATGTGCCTATTCACACTATAGATTGGGGGCACCCAAATATGAGAGATCCAAATCTCGAAGACTACAATAAAGGGAAGACTAATGTGTGGTTCAGGGAGCATCAGATAAAGATATTTGCTGATGAGTTTGAAAGAGTTGGTTTCAGAATAGTCCATAAGATGGAAGCACTCAAAAAGTTGGCTGATTCAAACAGAAAAGCATGGGATAGGAGTGTAAAAGAAAAACTAGACAGGGCAAAATCTGAGGAGCAAAAAGAAAAGTTTAGAAGGATGGTTGAGCATATTGAGTTAGCACATCATAAATATTATTGGGAGACAAGAGAAGTGAATAAGCCAAAGCCATCTCATCCTATGGAAAGCAGTGACAAGATTCCGCAAGAAATAAGAGGCAGGCATTTCAATTCATGGAAGGAAATTTGCGAGGCACTGGGTTATCGCAGGAGATAATATGAGCAAGAAGGAAGAACAGCTTTATCCTGAGATTGAGTCGTGGTGTAAGAAGTATCTTGAAGATAAATACAAGGGCTATGAAGTTATCACTACCCATAAGACTTCTAGAATTGCATTGGATTCATACTTGAAAAAACTTGGAATAGAAATTGAGGAAGCAATTGGTTTGGCAATTCGAGTAGATATTGTTGGAGTTTTAAAAAAAGGTCATGAGATTAAGCTTGTTTTTATTGAAGTAAAAGATCAGCCTTTGACTCTTGCAGATTTGGGACAATTGTGGGGTTATACTGAGCTCATTAACCCCGTTGAATCTTTCTTGGTTTCTTCTGAAGGCTTAGGAAGCTTAGACTACCTGCTCAAGGTTTTAAAAAGAGAAGACCTCCTTGTTTATGGTTTCAAAAAAGAAAGAATGATGAGGGTCTGTAAGTGGGATACGCAAAGGAAAGCGATAGACTACACTACTCTTATTCCCAAACTCTAATATGGCAGATTGGAAAAAGATTTACGGTCCTGATTGGCCTAGTGGAAAGAGGAAAGTTCAGAAAGTAATTGATGCCTTAAGTGCTCACGGTATTAAAGCAGAGGCCTATGGGTTCATGCCACTTTTGACTGAATACACTCCGGAAAACCCGCCAGAAAAAGGAGCCCCTGATCTTAAGATAGTTTCTATGGAGATTTATGTTGAAGTAACAGGCCCAAATATACCCATGAGTCCTCAAGCTGGTTTGTGGATAAGATGGGATAAGTTCAAGTATGCCGAAGATCATCCAGAAAAAGAAATTTGGGTAGCACATATTGTTGAATCAGAAAACGATCTCATTAGATTCCTGAAATTAGGTAGCGGCGTTAAGGAAAGATATGAAGAAATTCATCCAACTCCGAGGAAGGTAATAGAAACTTATAGGACTGTTCTTGCAAACGATCCTCATTTGTTTTCTTTAGCTCAATTTTGTGACTATATTAAAACCCATTAGTAATTTCTCCCCAATCCTTATACAAACTTAAATATTTTGCACTTGACAAACCCCTGTTTTTTGCTATATTAATAGTCAAGGTTCACCTTTCATCAGAAGAGTGAACCTTTTTTATTTCTGTTTTCCTTCCGTAACTCCTTCCAGAATGAGTAATCCTTGTCGGCAACTCTCAGCCTTCGTTCTGAAAGATTAGAATCAAACAGGTAAATTTATTATGCTTCTTTTTCCTATTTTAGTCAATCTGTGATATTATCTTAGTTTCTAAACCACTCAATTTTAGCTTTTTGGCGTCTAAGAAAATGCAAAATCTTAAATACTGACTTTTCTTTTATTTTCCCAATGAAGTTCATCAAACTGATGAATTGTGCCCTCATCTGTCTTATGGATAAGAGTGAAGGGTTTTTAGATTATTGTGGATAATAGCATTCTTCTTGACTTTGTGGAATAGTAGATGTAAAATTATTTAAGAGAAAATCTATAATTAGCTTACTGGTGGGAAGTTATGACAGGAAGGCTGCTTGGAAAAAAGAAATGGAAGAAACGCAAGATAGTCTTATTCCATGGTTGGTCTAGAATTAAGAATTTCTGCAGTAATCTCAGAATAGCGTTGGGCATTTTGTTCATTTTTCTTTTGATATGGCTCTTCGGACCGAGATTACCGAGCTTTCTTGGAATTAAGAGTCTTTCTTCTGCAAATACTGTCCTTGCAGTAATAGTAGGCGCACTTGGCTCTCTACTCGGTATTATTATTGCTGTTATCCTTGTTGCATTCGAGATTTTAAGAAAAACTTATACTACATATGCTACAAAAGCTTTTTTTCAAAACGAACGTCTGAGAGAACTATTTGTCCTATATGTTTCAACTATCATTGTTTCCATATTAACAATTGCATCATTATCTTATCCCTTAGATTCTCGCGATGTTTGTCGTATATACATTTCACTTTATCTGTTTATAGGTTCTATATCGGTGTTGTTTCCTTACTCAAAGGAGATAATAGCTTCAGCACAATCAAAAGAAAAAATTAGAGAATTAGTAAACCAAGTCGATTATTGGGCAGTTAGTAGTTTTAGCCGTTTTCGTCCACCAGTCCCACCGTCCACATATATTGAATCTATGGAAGATAATCCAATTTTTATATTAAGTGAAGTATCAGTTAGAACATTAAAAGATGATGACAGATTAATACCTAACCTTGTCTTGGTTGAGTCAACAAACAAGTTATTGAAGATGTTAGATACTGCTAGTAATAAAAGAGAAACAATAAATGCTTTTTTGATAATTTTTAGGAATACAGCGCAACAAGCAATACACTACCGACAAGAAGGAATTTTACGAACGATCATGTACAGTATTGAAATAGTGCATAATTTCTGTGCTGAAAAACGGATACCTTGGCATGAAGTAATTGAATTGAATGAGTTTCTTAATGACATGCTAGAAGAATCAATAAAAGTCGGCCTAAATCAGACAGTAGAGCATGGTTTTTGGATGATCGAACGTCTTATGAAAGAGCACCTTGATAAAAATGTACCTAATGAAGATGAAATTTGGGATTTACATATTCGGACCGGGAAAGAAGTTCCCGTTGACCATGAGAAGAGTCTACAATGGGAGAATGTTAGCACCGAATACATAAGAATGATTTCTAATCTTGTTGAAAAATCAATAGAACTAAAATGCGGGGAAATAGTTAGGACGGGGCTAAGTAGTCTAATAAGAATTGCATCAGAAGTAATTGATAGTAAATTAGGAGATTTACAAAAAGCAGATATCGTCAGGTTGTGCTACTATTATGCCAAAGCATTAACGCTAAAGTGTGTAGATGAAAACTTATATAAGAAAGTTCTCGCTCTATCGCCGTTTGAATTTCTTCGAATAGAAGAGGCTTTAGAAAATGAAGCCGAATTTTCCAAGATTCCCTTGATAGAGTTTTCAGATTTCATCATCAAATTAGCAAAGGAAAACTCTCTGGATACCTTTGATTTGAATGAACTGGGCTCAATTGGACGCAGTGCTATCGATAAACTTGGTAAAAATAAGAAATATAAAGACGCATTAATTTTTATAATCGATGTCTTTGATAAATTGAGAGAAATTACTGAGACAGACCTAACCGAAGAGAAGAAGCGTATTTATCTCGCGATAAGTTCACAAGCAGAATCTTTAAAAAACTGGATGAAACAACACGAGAAGAAGGACGAGGAAGTTCAAAGTAAACTAAATAGTGTCCTCTCAAAATTTTCGAAGATTGAAGTACTTAGAAGAGAACAAGAGCAAAATATCGTCAAGTGGCCTGAAATAGCCGAGAAGGATGAGGCAAAGTGAGGCTCAAAAAGTGCTCTGAAATGTGACAACCAGCTTGAATCTAAGAGCGATTCTAATCGAATATTTCCATTGAAAATTTGTGAGCAGATCGGGGCCTTTCCTTAAAGAGGCTTGTTCTCTTGAACGCTACTAAGGGAGGCCCGTTCGAGGATTATATATGAAAGTTTCCTTTCGGTAGTGTAGTATTGAATTAAGCTTCACATTACTCTGGTCTAAGTGAGATATAATTGATTGTTGTGGACATTTTAAAAATGATAAAAAATTATCGAGGAAGAAACTATGGGAATCTAAAATGTTCTCGTTCTCCTGAACTTCCAGCGACACTGCCACCGCTTTTGCAGGAATATGTACCTACTGAGAAGATTTTGTTGATTTCGCAAGCTCCATCTAGACGTGCTCATTTCAATTATAAATTGGCGGACCTAGGGAACGATTTCTTCAAATGTATGATATCGAAAATAGGAATTACCCCACAGCAGTTTCAAAGAAAGATTTATTGGACGCATTTCTGTAAATGTTATCCTGGACGGGCACAGGGCGGTGACAAAATTCCAAATAGTGTCTGTGCCCGAATTTTCTTGAGGCAAGAAATATCAGAAGTGAAACCTAATCTTATAATTTTAATGGGGCGCTTAACAATAAAATGGCTATTGGGTAAAAATCTCAAGGAGGCTATTGAAGATACTATCAATAATGCAAACTGGTATTCCGTCAATGGCAAGAATGTCCGGGTTATAGCTACGTTACATTTTAGTAAAGCAGCACGTGGATTTAGAAAAGAATATCGTTTCGAAGAAACTTTAAGGTTAATTAGGAACATTGTTACGGAAAAAGGAGCTTATTTGATGAGGAATGTTTGCCGGTGTGGTAATCAATTTAACAATGAGAATTTAGTTAACTGGATTTACCCAATACAGAAAGAACGAAACAAAATCTTTGCCAAATGTAAGAAATGTGGCTTAGAATTGGAAGCTTTTTTAAAACCCTCCAATGAAGGCGGTCCTCTGAGACATTGGATTGACCCAGATATTTCTCCGGGCAAAAACGGTGAGTAGCTTTTTGGGTCTTGGCGCAATTCGCTATTCTCCCGAATTTGACCCAAAGACAAAAGAGTGGCTAAAGAGATAATACAGCTCTAGACGGCAATAATACGGGCCTTTAAGACCGCCTTACCAAGCGAGGCGGTTTTTTTATTGCCTTTTGTGGCAGTTTTTGGTATATTGACATCAAGAGATTCGAGGAAGGAGTGGGCAGGTCAGGTTTAAATATCCGCCCATCTTAAGGAAAATCATGAAACGGAAGTACCTAGCCATAATTTTAGCAATAACTTTAATTTTTACAGCCGGTTGTGGTATTGTTGAGAATGATACTGGTAACTCAGGCGAAGTTAAAAAAGATTTTATAACGGTGGCTTCCTTCAACATCCAGATTTTTGGACAGACCAAGATAAGCAAGACGGAAATCATGGACGTAATCTCCAGAATAATCAAAAGGTATGACGTGGTAGCAATACAGGAAGTTAGAAGTGAGGAACAAAACGTAATCCCGACTTTATTGAGTTACGTGAACGATGCAAATACAAATTATGACTACATAATAAGCCAAAGGCTGGGCAGGACAGCAAGCAAGGAGCAGTATGCTTTTGTTTATAATACGAAAACGGTTGATTTGATTTCTGAGAGCAGTTACGTGGTTGCTGACCCTAATGACGTTTTTGAGCGGGAGCCTTTTGTTGCTTTCTTCCGAAGCGGGAATTTTGACTTTAAGCTTGTTAACAATCACATCAAGCCAGAAGACGTTTCAGCAGAACTTGGCCAGTTAGGAGTCGTAATAAATGACATTTATGATAGTTCTTCCGAGAAAGACGTGATAGTTCTTGGAGACATGAATGCCGATGGTTCTTACTTTGATGAGGATAATCTGGTTGTAACATTCCCGTTGTGGATACAGCTAATCGGTAACGATGAGGATACGACGGTTGCAGTCTCTGACAATACCTACGACCGCATGATGACGCGCGACACGACTGCCAACATGGAATATACGGGCAAATCCGGCGTCTTCAGGTGGGATGCTGAATATGGGGTAACAGATACTGATTTCATCAAGAGGGTATCAGACCATTATCCCGTGTATGCGGAGTTCAGGACAGACTTGCCGGACGATGATTGACAGAGGTTTAGTTTAAGTTAATAACGGGGAAAGGAGAAATTGTATGAGACTCATTAAAGTGCCAAAAGTGGGTTTGACGGAAGCCGAAACTCCGCAAATGAAAAGACAATTAAAGCTAAGCTGGGAGGATTTAATCCTTGTCTTGGCATTAACAGTAATCATTACAAGCTGGCTAAAAGGAATATTTACCCCGGAACAGGTTCTTGCTTATCTTGGATTTACCGCTACCGGTGGCATGTGGGGTTATGTTTCCGGTAGCAAAAGCAAGTAAGCCAGGATTTGGAAAAATTTATTAAGTCAGGAATAATATTCAGTAATGGAGAGGTAAAAAATATGGACGTTAAGATAACAAAGTATGACATAGGTGCGGAAATTCTTTCTATTTTAACTAAGGGTATGTATCCCGACCCTCGCGATGCTCTGAGAGAATATGTTCAAAATGGTGTTGATGCTGATGCTAAAAATATAGACATTAAGATCCGTGGGAATTCAATAGTTGTTGAAGACGATGGTTATGGCATGGATGAGGAAACTATGAGGGGTGCTATTAGAATCGGCATTTCCGATAAAAATCCTCAAATAGATGTTGGGTTTAGAGGAATTGGAATATATAGTTCCTTTCATCTGTGTGATAGATTATACATTTATTCTAAATTTAAGAACAGCGATATTCCTTACGTTTTGATTTTCAATTTTAAATTAATGCGGGAAATATTAGAGCAACAGCAGATAGGTAGGTTGCGGGGTAAGATAACTGGAGAGCAATTAATTGACTTACAATCAATTTTGCAAAGAAATATAGAGTTGAAGAATTTAAATCCAGCTAAATTTCCTAAGACGGGCACAAGAGTTGAGATGGTGGGTCTAAACCCTGATTTCTTTAAATCTCTTTCTAAATTTGAGGAAGTTGCAGAATATTTACGTCAGGTTGTGCCGCTACATTTTAATCCAGAAAAATTCAAGTGGGCAAAGGAAATAGAAAGCAAAACATCTGAAATCTGCAAAGAACATAAAGCGGAATTTAGATTAGTCAATCTTACCCTACAAGTAAATACGCAAATTGAAAAACTTTACAGGCCTTATACCAATGAGCACTTCGAAGACGGCGAACCTTTGAGACCGCGTTTTAGAGAAATAAAAACCCGGGGCTACTTTTTTGGAGTTGCCTGGGGATGTCTTAATTCAGCTCGAAGAAAGATAGAAGATAAAGAATTAAGAGGATTCTTAATCAAAAAACAGGGATTTGCCATAGGAAAAAGAGCCACTATTGCTAAATATTTTAGAAGGACAACATATTTTGACCGGTATATTGGTGAGATTATAGTAGTTCATACTGACCTTTTGCCAAACGCACCTAGAACAGACTTTGAGATGTCTCCGTTAAGAACATTGTTCTATGAAGCGTTAAGTGACGTAGCATCATATTACAATGAAAAAGCTGATGAATACCAGGAATATACAAAAGGCGATGAGCAATTAGATGAGGCAATTGAGAGGCTTAAGGAGATAGAAGCAAGTATTTCCTTCTATTCTGAGAATACAGAACAATTGATAGACATTATAGTAGAGATTCGAAAGATTCATGACCAAATAGAAGGGCGGCTGGAGAGAAAGGTATTAAGAAAAGAAAGAGTAGAAGATGGCAAAAAGGTAGTGCAGTCTGCAAAAATTCTTGAAAGAGAAATCCAAAGGTTAATTGATGAAACGAGAAAAAAGGTTAAAGCCAAGCCAGAGGGTAAAACACCCGAAGTTAAATCTTTAGAACGTCTAAAGAGGTTACCAAAGACCAAACTTGAGAGAGTCCCTGTAAAAAGTCCCGAAAGCTTGGTTGAAGTTTTTAATAGCATAGACTTTCCTGTTTCTGACCAGTTGAAAAATATTTTAGAGATTATAGATGAAAAGTTTATACAAGCGTCTGCTAGCAATAAGCTTGAGTATCTTTTAATTCTGAAAAATCTTAAAGATGAAATAGAAGATGTATTGAGTGAGGCGGAATAATGGGAGAGTTTAAAGACCATCCATCAAAGAAAGCTATACGTGAGTGGTGGTGTAAGCCCTTGATTAGATTTATCCATGAAGCACTTGGATATAAACTATTCTATCTTGGTTTGCCGGGACCACAAGCCCTTGATTTGCTGGATTGGATTGAATGTATAGACCAAGTTATTGCTTTTCAATGTAGAGACTATCCAAATCCTTCATCAGCACAGCAACCTAGGGATAAGGTACTGGAGTTAGAAGAGAAATTAAGAGATTTTGAACGTCAAGGGAAATTAGGCACATTTGCGGTATACGATGGTTATATAGAAGAAGTTGTCTTGAGAGGTAGAGATACTAATGGTAATCATTTTGACCAGAATGATGTTGTAACAATTTATAATTTGGATTTTTGTAATGGAATTACAGTTCCATTAGTTGTCAGTGATGATAAAGGAAATACGCAAGAGTTTTACAAGTCTGAAACAATAAGGAAATTATTAGAGATTCAAAGAGATATTTCTTCACAAACAAGGTGTAAGAAATTTGTTATGTTCTTAACAATTCATTCCAACTTTTGGTATAAAGAAAAAAGAAGATTCATAGCTCAGACACAAGAAACCGAACTAAAAAAATATATTACTTCACTTAAAGAATTGAAGGAGTGGCCCAAGCGGGTAAAATTGCTTATGGCATATATGCATCAAATAATTAAAAACTTTTTTTGCCATTGCGACTTTACACCTGAATTTCTTCCAGTAATTTATTATAGAGGCGCTGGTAGAAAGAAAGAAAATTGGTTAATGCATTTCACAGTTATAGGAGCTTTAAATAAGCAAATTTCTGGAAATGCTCCTTATCTACAAAATTCACAGGATTTTTTCCTCCAAAGATTTTTAACTATCAAAAATAACAAGTTAAGCCCTATGTCCATCCGGGGTATTCAAGAAACAAATTGCTTGCAAAACTCAGTAAAAGCTTTTGAAAATTCAGAGTGTTATAAACAGTTGTGGTCAAAAAAGTAAAAATGAAAATTCTCCTAGTTGAGCCTAATTTCCCAATACCACCTAAAAGCAAAAATCATCGCGATTTTTTGCCAATAGGGTTATTAAAACTGGCAAGCTACCATAGAAAAAGAGGCGACGAGGTTAAGCTGGTTAGAGGCAATCAGTATTTTTCAGAGTTTTATCCCAAACAAATCAAAATAACTTCTTTATTTACCTATTGGGCAAATTATGTTTGGGAAAGCGTGAGATTCTACAAAGAAAATTATCCTAAGGCCAAGGTTATAGTTGGCGGCATATATGCTTCTTTAATGCCTGAACACTGCAGAAAATCAGGTTGTGATGAGGTATTTATTGGGGTACACAAAGCTGCTGAGAAATGCAGGCCTGCCTATGATTTAGTAGATGTAGATTATCAAATTGTGCATACAAGCAGAGGTTGCGTAAGAAGATGCAAATTTTGTGGGACATGGAAAATAGAGCCGAAATTCACTCACAAAAAAAGTATAAAAGAAGAGATTTATAGCAATAGGATAATATTTTATGACAATAACTTGTTAGCTAATCCGTATATTAAGGACATTCTTAAAGAGCTAATGAATGCCAAGCATAATGGCAGAGTCGTTTATTCTGAAAGTCAGTGCGGCATAGATGGAAGGTTGCTTACACCAGAATTGGCAAAATTATTAAAAAAGGCTAGGTTCCTGAATCCAAGAATTGCATGGGACCATGGGTATAATCAACGCAAGATGATTAAAAAGCAAATTGATATGCTTGTTCATGCGGGTTATCCTGCCAAAGATATTTATGTTTTTATGATTTATAATTATGAACCGAATTATTATGAGATGCTAAAGAAGCTTAAACAATGCAAAAAATGGGGTGTCCAAATTGCTGATTGCAGATATCGGCCTTTGAATCAAACTTTCGATAATTATAATCCCCGGGGGAAACAAACAAATAGGGATTATTATATCCACCCAAAATGGACTGATAAACAGATAAAGTTATTTAGAAGGAGAGTAAGACAGCAAAATATCATGATACGACACGGATTTAATTTTTATAGCAAAGATTTAGAGAGACTGGGTGCGAAGAAAAAGGAATTGAAAGCATTAAGCAAAGAAGTAACTAATAGTCGTATCTCGGGATATATTAGTAAATAGATTCTGGCAACTGAAGAGATATAGAAAAATTATTAAGGGGCAATACCGTGATAAAAAATATGGGGGAGTAAAATGCCTATATTTAAAGTAGAAAATAAAAGGGTTAAACAGGTAAAGACAGCACAGTTTAGAAACGAGAAAGAATTACAGAGCCTTATCGAGAATAATCTCGAAGAAATTTTTGGCATTAAATTTATTGAAACAGAGTTTTCTACGGGTGAAAAACATGGTGGTAGAATTGATACTTTAGGTTTGGATGAAAATAATAATCCTGTAATTATTGAATATAAATGGAGTGAAAAAGTAAATATAATCAGTCAAGGATTATTTTATCTTGATTGGTTAGTTGACCATAAAGGAGATTTCCAGATTCTTGTTGAAAAAAGGCTTGGTAAAAAAGTAAAAATAGAATGGGGCAAGCCAAGGCTAATTCTATTGGCAGCTTCTTTTAGTAGATATGATAAGCACGCAATAAACAGCCTGGCAGAAAACATCGAATTGTGGACATATTCACTCTATGAGAACGGGCTGTTAGAGATTGAAGCTGAAGGAAGTACCCGGCCAAGCATTAAAAAGGGCAGGAAGGTTACAAAAATCCCTTACGAAAGATACGATTTAAACTATCATCTAAATAAAACAATCAAGGAATTACGCGATAAATTTAATGAAATTAGAGAAAAGATTCTCGAATTACCCGACATTACAGAAAATGTTGAGCAGAAAACTGGCATAACCTACCGTACTTCCAAAAGCTTTGTGCGTTTTGAATTCAACAAAAATTATATTCAGGTTTTGTTAAGACAGCCTAAATATAATGACCCAAAGAAAATTGTAAGAGATATTACATCTTTTGGATGGGGTTATAAAGGCATGGTTAAACTTGTTTCTACAAGTGATACGGAATATATTTTTGGACTGATAAAACAATCTTACGAAGAAACGTTATAGGCAAGTAAATGATTCTTTTAAATTGAATATAGAAAAATTATTAAAGGTTAAAATCTTTTATTTTTAAAAAGGGTGAAAAGAAATGACAAGGAATCTTTCCAAAATTTCAAGGATATTCTCTGGACCGGATGTAAAACATGGGCTGTCGCTATTTACCGAAAGCGAAATTAAAGCTATAGAGAAGCTAATAATAGAACAAGAAGGTAAATTTCTGATTAAATGTCAGATTAAGGACAAGTATAAGGTAGCAAAGCCGGAAGAAATAGTCAGACAATTATGGATTTATAGGTTACTTACCGAGTATGGTTATCCAAAAGAAAGGATTGATGTCGAAAAGGTGATCTATTTCGGCTCTCGTGTAGAGCCAGGTGCAGCCGATATTGTAGTTTTTCACGAGGATTTAAAGCATTATTACATTCTGTTTGAAACAAAAAGGCCTAGCAGGACTGCCGGATTAGACCAGCTTAAGAGCTATTGTAATGCGGAAGGGGCTCCTATTGGTGTCTGGTCTAATGGAAATGAAATGATAAGGCTCCATAGAGAAGAGCCGAATCTCTTTACTGAAATACCAAGAATGCCAAAGGTTTCCGAAACCCTGAAAGACATACTCACGGAGAGGTGGACTCTTCAATGGTTAGAGGAACACGATGAGTTAAAACAGGGGAAAACCACCCTTAAAAAGATACTTTTAGACCTTGAGGAGCTTGTTTTAGGCAACGCTGGAGTAGACCCTTTTGAAGAAATCTTTAAGCTAATTTACGCGAAACTTTATGATGAGTGGCAGGGTATAAACAATTCCGGATATCAGCTAGATTTTTATGTAGGTGATAGAAGCCCGCAGCAAGTTAAAAGGGCAATAACCAATCTATTGGATGGAGCAAAGAGAACATGGGCGGGAGTTTTTGAACCGACAGACAAGACAGAACTGAAAGACGACCATTTGAAGGTTTGCACCTCTTTCCTGGAAAAAATCAAGCTTTTCAATTCAAATCTGCAGATAATCGATGAGGCATTTGAGTATCTAATTCCTCAAGTATCAAAGAAAAAAGAGGGGCAATTTTTTACTCCAAGGCCAGTTGTTGATATGACCGTCAGGATGTTGAATCCTAAAAGTAACGAGTTTGTAATCGACCCTGCTTGCGGTTCCGCAGGATTCTTGCTTCATTCCGTTATGCTGGTTGCAGGCGGTATCATAAGCGGAAAGTCTTTACCACCGGCAGCACAGAATTTTGCTCAAAATAACATTTTTGGGATTGACTTTGCCACAAAAGCGGTAAAGATAGCCAAGGCAATAAACCTTATTGTCGGGGATGGTAAAGCCCATGTGTTTAAGGATAATTCTTTGGCTCCTCAAACGTGGACGGATGATACAAAGGCAGGCTTAAGAGCAAGGCTTCTAAGATTTTCTAAGGATACTGAGAAAGACAGGGAAAATCAGGAAAGATTCCTTTATCTTGATTTTGATGTCCTTATGACTAATCCCCCGTTTGCTGGGACTGTAAAAGAAAGAGACATCCTGCGACTTTATAATTTAGCAGAGAAAAACGGGAGATTGGTAAATAAGATAGGAAGGCACATACTCTTTTTAGAGCGTTCTTTGCAGTTTATTAGGCCGGGAGGAAGATTGGCTATTGTTCTGCCGCAAGGCTTACTTAATAATACAAATGCTGAATATATCCGTAGGTTTGTTATTGATGAAGCAAGAATTTTAGCAGTGGTAGGCTTGCATGGCAATACCTTTAAGCCGCATACCGGCACAAAAACCAGTGTTTTATTCTTGCAGAAATACACTGAAAAGGAAAAACAGGAGATTCAAAAACTTAAGGCGAAATACGAGGGCGAGTGGGAGAAGTACTTTGAAGCCCTGCAGAAAAAGTATGGGGCAACAGAATGGGATAAAGAGATAGAAGAAGAGAAACTACCAGACGACCTGAAGTCTTTCATTGAAGTATATTTTGAAGCAACAGAAGAACAGGAGGAAGAAACTGAGGAGGAAAAGTCAAAAGTCGAGGGAGAAGAAAAGGATAAATCGCTTAAAGCCTTGATCGAGGGACTTGAAGAATTAAAGGGCCTAAGTAAGGAAAAACAAAAAGAACTGGATAGAGCCTCTGAAGCTAAGAAAGGCGAGCTAAAGAAAGAAATCAAATTGATAGACGCTAAAATCAAGAAGCTGATTAAAGAAATCTCAGAAAGAACTTTAGGCGGGCAAGTTTCATTAGTTTTGAATGAAGAAAAAATAGCTGAGCAGTTTAAACAATTTTGGCTTGAAGGCAGAGTCATAAAAGAAATGGACTACCCTGTTTTCTTTGCAGTAAACCAAAAGCCTGTTAAAGATCAAAGTGGAGATTACAGATATAAGAAGAATGAGAAAGGCGAGCCCCTACTTGATGAACATGAACATCCGATAATAGATCATGATTTGGTTGAAATATCAGAAGCATTTGTCAATTTTGCCAAAAAACAGGGCTTCGATTTTTGGAGAAAATAAATATGGCTATTGTAAGTATAAAAACCTTATCTAAGTTAGAGGGACAAAAAAGAATAGATCCCGAGTACTATCAGCCAGAATACGATTCAATTAGGCATAAATTAAGTCAAATTAATACTAAACAGATAAAGAATTTAGCCATATCTGTAGTTAGCTTTGGTGCTTATTCATTATGTAATTATATTGTTTGGAAAGATACAGGCGTTCCTTACTTGAATGTAGAGAATATTAAAGAGGGTTATATAGACTGGGAGGATGTTAAATATATAGATGAAGAGGTAAATGAGATACTTAAAAAATCACAGGTCAAAGAAGGCCAGATTGTACTTACTATGGCTGGGACTATAGGTAATGCTGCTGTTGCTTATAATATTCCTGCTAAAGTAAATTCAAATCAAGCAACAGCTAAGATTACTTTAAAACATAATATTTCGCCTTTTTTTATTTCTGCATTCTTAAATTCTTATTATGGTAAGAAACAAACAGAGTGGGAAATTGTTACGAGTGTTCAACCGAATATATTTTTGTGGCAGATTAAAAATATTAAAGTACCAGTATTATCTGAGAAAAAAGAACGGGAAATTGCCCTGTGCCATAAGGAAGGTTTAGATAAATTAGGACTTTCTAGAGCTCTTTATTCTCAAGCGAGAAACCTATTATTAGAAGAATTAGAATTAAAAGATTTCAAGCCAGAATATGAGCTCTCTTATACCTCTAATCTTTCAGAAGCTTTTAGCATGAATCGTGTAGATGCCGAATATTTTCAGCCAGCTTATGATGAAATTAAAGAAAAGGTATTAAACTACTCAAATGGCAATACAAAATTATTAAATTATGTACAGGATGTTAATGCTAATTTTGACCCTTCAAAATTTCCTGATAAGATTTTTTCTTATGTTGAGTTGGCTGATATAGAATCTTCCATTGGAGTAATAGATAGTGCTACTGAGGTTAAGGGAGAAGATGCTCCGAGTAGAGCAAGGAGAGTTCTAAAAGAAAATGATGTAATTATTTCAAGCGTGGAAGGTTCTCTAGAGAAGGTAGCATTGGTTGACAATGCACATCAGAACAATTTAGCTTCTACTGGCTTTTTTCAGTTAAGAGCCATTAAGATTCCTGCAGAGGTTTTGCTTGTTTTGTCAAAAAGTATAGTTCTGCAAATGCAACTCAAGAAGGAATGTTCTGGCACAATTTTGACAGCTGTTCCTGCTAATGCGCTTAGGAAAATTGTGATACCTATCTTGCAAGAGAAAATTCAGAAAAAGATAACCTCACTTGTTCAGCAGTCTCATGCTGCGAGGAAAAAGGCAAAGGAATTATTGGAAGAGGCAAAAAGAAAAGTCGAGGAAGCGATTGAAAAACCCAAGTAATTTTAACCGCGGATTTTTTCCCGATAACTGGTATTTTTGTTATATAAGCAAGGTAGTTCACCTTTCATCTGAAGAGCGAGCCTTGTTCTTCTCCGTTCCGGCGAACTTAGATTTAGTCAAATTTACCTAATTGGTCAATCCTTAACATCCCATGGAATCAATTTTCACGTTACCTTATCCAGAATATGTAGTTGCCACGCTTCTTCAGAAACGTCTCAAGAAAAAAGAAGGCTATTCCGTTCAGATTCCTTTAAGCAGACAGCAAAAAGGCATTGATTTGCTGGTCTACAACCAAAAAACAAAGAAGGCAATATCCATACAAGTCAAGAGCTCCCGGTCCTGGCAAAAGAAACCGGCAAAAAGGAAGAACGTGCAAAAGTTTCAGCATGGCTCCTGGTTTCGTAGGTTTGACTGTAGAAAGGGAATTGCCGATTTCTATGCTTTCTTTATCTTGCATCCTGTGGGGAAGTTCTCGGGTAAAAGAAGAGGAGATTGCTTTGCTTGAAAAGAATATAGAATAATAATGGAGGAAAAATGGCAATAGATGATAGAATAAATGCTAGATTTCAAGAGCTATTAAAGGCTGGCGAAGCTATTCTTCAAAAACACGGATGGGATGGCAAAGAGTTTTATTCTTGGCCGTCGGAATTGGAATACAACCAGTGGTATACATCTGCGAAGAATTTGATAGAAAAAACCTGTAGCAGGAATAGCCCCCATTACAAACAGATTGAAGACGTACATATTAGAAATAAGGGACACCCTATGTATATATCAGGATGTATTGGTGTTTTACAGGCAGCTTATGATGACCTGAAATTAGGTCTTCTCGAAGATACCAAGGCTCTAATAACTGCTGAGGTGTTTTCAGATTTTATTGAACAGGCAGAATATCTTTTAGAAGAAAGATATAAGTTGCCAGCCGCTGTGTTAGTTAGAGCGGTATTAGAGGATGGGCTAAGGACTTTATGTAATAAACATGGGATTTCTTTACCTGATAGGCCTAAGTTAGATTGGATGAATAGCGAATTAACCAAAGCAGGCGTTTATAATAAAAATGTCCAGAAACAAATAGCCGCTTGGGCTGGTATTGGAAATAGTGCTGCACATGGCAAATTAGATGAATTTAAGGAAGAGGACGTAAAAAATATGATAAGTGGGGTAATTAGTTTTAATGCCGCTTTTTTGAAATAGTATTTTCGTAGGAAAAATAAAGGGATAACTATGCCTGCCCGTGAAATTATTGATAGCCGCAATGAAAGACTATTAGATTACATTAATTCAATCTTAAAATCTACGGATAAGATGCCAAATTTAGAGGATAGGTACATTATTGCGTTTATTTATGGATACACGCGATCGGACTTTGGTGGGCAGACGGATGAAGTGAGGAATGAAGGACATAGAACCAAAGATAAGAGAACTACTCAACAATAGAGAAACAATACAAAGTTTACTCCTTCTTGAAAAAGCACGTAAAGGGGTACACAAGGAGAGTCTACTCTTTATAGGCATGGCGAACATTGCAGGCTATTACTGGTGTGCAATGCAGGCGGTATTTAAAAGCAAGACTAATGAACTTGGATTCTTTAGCGCCTATCTCTATGACAGGATCTGGTATTCCCATCAACTTGGCTTCATAGACAAACTACCCAACAGCAGGAAAGCCCTTTTGGACATCGGGACGGAGATCGCATTCGATGATGTAGAGAAGCTTCTCAGAGAAAAGGCGGAACGGCTACAGGGCGTTTCTGTGACATTTGAAGCCACTGAATTTACCGACGAATATGGTGAATGTATAATGTTAATAAACCCTGATCTTCCCTTGGAGCAAAGGGTAGGGTATGAAATGGAGGCAAAAGGTAAAGGTATCCGGATCGGCGACCCGGAAAAATTCCCCAAACTTCGTGGAAAATTTCTTGAGACAGAGAGGGCGGAACGGTATCCAACCATTAGATGGAATTTTGAATGGGGAAAATATGTCATTGTAGGAGTGCCCGATGGGATTACGAAGAAATTTGTTTACGAGTTCAAGACTACGAGGAACAGGTTCTTAATGGGTTTCATGAAACCGGTCGCACTTACGCAGGCGGACATCTATGGATATTTCTTTATGAGGGACAAAAAGAGGGTCCAAATACATATTGTAGAGGAAGGAACATCGGAGACATGGGAGAGCAAAGTTGATGGTACCAAAGCAGAGAAGGTTTTCAAGGATTTCACCAGAGTTGATACCGGATGGGTTCCGCCATCACCCAAGACGTGGAAGTGTAAATCTTGTGAATTCAAACCAACGTGTCCAATAAGTCCGCCTTCATCCGACAACTATTAATTATGGATAAAAAAATCATCAGGGAAAAGTTAAGTTGGTTTAGGGGGAATATTCTTTCAGATGCGGTTGTAATAGAATCTGCTCTTACTTGGAATCTAAGAATTTATTTTTTCCCTAAGACAAATAGACAAGCATCAATTTTTCATTATTATGTTTTAGACGCACGCCATTTTAGTTTTGATAAAAAGATCTCATTATATGAACAAATTCCATATTTTAAGAAATTAAAGAGATATTCAAAAACAAAAAAGGCTTTAAGATTTATACAACAATTAAGAAATGCAGTAGCTCATTGGGAATTAGATGAGAAGAGGAGCAATGAAAATGAGATAGTTCTTTTTAGTCCGATTTCATTTAGGACATTAAAAATAAATGACAAATCAATTGAAAAGTTTAAAGAATATGAAAAATTTCTTTTAAAGATCTTTGGTTGGGAACAAACGCTTAGGGAAAAATACGGAAGTGTAAGTAAGAAATAGCCCAAATGATTGGATTTGGAACTCTGCGTATTTCTTTCAGAAATCCTGCCTCGTTTTCGCTTCGGTCATATAACAGCGGGTAAAAGGCAAAACAAAGATTCCCAGTCCGGGAAGCATTTTTCGGTTAATTAATTATGATAATTAAATTAGAAAAGACCAAAAGAACAACAATGAATTTCTTTGACCTATTAGGGAGTGATGAAAATGGTTTATCGAAAGCATTTACGTTTGTGTTAGCAAGCAATCCCAAAGCATATATTGAATTCATGAAATATTTAGGCTTTCCCTATTTGAGACAAAAATCTCATTTTCCTTCGGTTCAGATCGAAATTCAAAAAAAGAGAAAGGAAGGTGTAACGGACATTGAATTTTATGTTAAGGGAGAATATCACATTATTATTGAGTGCAAAATAGGCGAAAGTAGAATTACATCGCAAAGAAGACAGTATATACCAAGTTTTGACCGTAAGGTAAAAACAAAACTATTATGTTTCATAACTCAAGAGAGAGAGTCGAACTTGTTGGTTGAGGAGGGCGTAAGAATTCGTTATTTCAGTTGGTTAGATGTATTGGGCATTTTTGATAGAAAAGAGTTTTGTGAAGATAGGCTTATGGCAGAATTTTTAAAATTTATGCAAAGGAGTTATAAAATGAGAACAGTAAGGGAAATATTAGTTCAAGATCTCAATGAGGCGAAGGCGATTGATAGATTTAAAACAAATAATTTATACGTAAGAGACGAAACTTATGGTAACCCTCTTTATTTTGCACCGTATTTTACTCGTAATAGCAAACAGGCTGAAGGGGAAGGTATATCATATTTATCGAGAGTTCTTGGTGTCCTGACTATTATCCCAAATGAAATTACGATGTTCGAAGACGAACTCAAAAATTTTACTGATAATAGTAGTCTTATGGATAAATGGTTGGCAGGTGTAAAGGCTGATATGGATATTAGAGAAAAGAGAACATATTTTTTTCTTGATAATCCCATGGGGTTTAAATCTCCGTTGTTGAAGGTATCCATGAAGGATTCCAAAAATTGGATCGGTGGGCATATTCCAAAAAACCGTTGTGTTAGCTTTGATGAATTTATAAAACATATTCCGGAATTGATGTAGTCATTAACGAAAAGTAAGGAATTATCTGATTGCTGTAGGGTCAGTGTGCCAGGGCTGTCATATTCAGGATAAAACATATTGTGGTCAAATACTCATGTGACTAATATGGGGCCTTTCCTTAAAGGGGCTTGTCCTCTTGAACGCTACTGAGGATGAGGCCCCTTTAGAAGTTTGTAAACGCGCTAAGTGTAGCGCTTTTATACCAGAATCCTAATTATTTGGTTTATTTCAGGGATTTAGCGTTGGCAAAGAAATAATGAAAAGGCCTTAAAAAGGAGGTAACAGTATGACCGATGACGATTTCGCTAAAATATTCCATGAGATGGATGTATACCTCCGCTCGCACAGTGCATATATTACTTTTTTACAATTGAGAGTATCTTCAGAATTTAACATTGTATGGCAATGTGGATGGGCCATCCATCATGCACTCCCTACACTGGATATTGGTGAGTACCACGTCTATTTTGAAAAAAAATTCTTATTTGGGAAACCAGACCTCGTCCTAGTGCCTGTCAATTCAAAGGGCTTGGAAGACCTGAGCAATACACTTATTTTCGAATTTAAAATGGCTTGGCCTGGTGGAATCAAAGAGTGTGCAAATAACATTCGCAATGACCTCGATAGATTGAAAGGCAAAAACAAAGGTTTTGTGCTAGCTTTTCTTTTTGCTTTTGAGCAAACGCCATCATGGACCCCCTATCAGCCAATGAAACAAGATTTGGATGGCCTAGAAAGAGAAATCTATCAAATGGTTGGATGTGAACCTTTCCTGAAAGGGGCTGGGTTTCCAATGATTACTGACGAGGGCAAAGGCAAAGGGCGACTTGTAGCATGGAAAGCAATAGTGGACGAAGGCAATTAACAGTGGGTTTGCGGTTTGCGATTCGGTTCGCTCACCTGTGATTCCCCAGCACTTCGCGAACACGTAATACAAGGGCCCTTTCCTTAAAGAGGCATGTCCTCTTGGACGCTACTAAGGGTGAGGCCCCATTTATCTGATTATCTACGATGAAATGGAATATAATTTCTATGTATGAGATGTTGCTATTGAGTAGTCGGAGAAAATACCATGACAGATAAATACCATATACGCTACGCAAAACAAGAATGCCTCGAATCCATACTTTCAATAGGTGAAGCTGAGCCGATTTCGGCAGGGAAATATGATAAAGCCATTCCCAGAGGACTTTTTCCTACTTCCAGAAGCATAATAGAGAGATTTGGTAGTTGGAAAAGAGCACTTAATCTCGCTGGCTTCTTTCCTGAAACAAGATATTGTTTGAATTGTGGCAAGAAATTTGAGGTTTTTCAGAAGAACAAGGACCAGAAATTTTGTTGTGGTATTTGTAGAACCAGGTATCATCACAGGAATTTTCCAGATAGAATAAAACAGCGATTAAGACAAAGCTTTTATAAGAGAAGAAAAACAGAAAAATATAAGCCAAAGTTTGAAATTACTACCACAAGCGGAAAGGGACGGAAAGGGGAAAGGGATTTCGTAAGATTACGCGGAAAATATCTAATAGTTAATAACCGTGAGGACATTATTTATCACGGCCGTGTGGATTTTTTAGACCAAGAATTAGCGTGGGTAGATGTATCAAGCAGTGGCTTGCTTCAGGATTATAGGAAGAAAGGTCACAAAAAGTACCTGCGGAAATACTGGAGCTTTAATCTATGGAAGAGAACAAACGTAGATTATTACTATCTTGTAGGGTTTGATTCTAATTATGAGGAAGCCCTAATTCGTTTACTAATTCCAACAAGAGACTTAGCTGACGGCAACAAATCGATATATTTTCCTTATTCGAGAAAGAGCAAATGGAATATCTACGTTGTTACTGAAAGTGAGCTTTATTGAATGTGGATAAGGTTTACCAAGAAGGGTATGAAGAAAAGACGACAAAAATGTTACCTTTGCAATAAAAATTTTGCTGACACGCGAGATCATGTCCCGCCCGAATGTCTATTTCCGGGTCCAAAACCTTCAAATTTGATTACTTTGCCTTGTTGTTTACAATGTAATCGGAGTTATTCAAAGGATGAAGAGTATTTTAGGGACAACTTCTCAATGATATCCCAACGGTCTCCAGCGGTTAAACAGCTATGGCAAAAGACAAGAAGAAGTTATTTCAGACGACCCTTAAAATTGAGAGACATAAGGAGCAGGTTAATTAATTTGAATTTGATGACCGAGGGAGGTATATATGTAGGTAAGGCGACAGGTCTTAAGCTCGACGAATCAAGAACGAATAGAGTTATTGAGAAGATTATAAAAGGTTTATTTTTTCGTCATACAGATAAAATATTACCTTCCAGAGTGTTATTTCATATTTTCTTTAATCCTACGGACATACTAGAAACCTATTTTAGACAGCGAATGTTTGACCGGATGTGGAATGATGTTTTTTACTATGCCTTCTTATTCGCGCAAGATAATATGTATTCGGGCTTTTGGTGGCTGGAATTCTATAAAAGTAATCTTTTTTTAGCAGCTTTGGAAGATATTACAAAACCAAGTTAGGTTTTGGCAGTCGATAAGTTTCTGACTTATGAATGTTTCCAGAGAGTCTTAGCAAGTGGCTTTGTCATCCGGAAGGGCATAATTAACTGCAGGATTAAGTGCGATTTAAACTGAGACAAACTTGACACGAGAAGACGATACACTCGGGTGACCAATTAGTAAGTGAATAATAGATTGACGCAAGATTGCCTTTTTGTTAAGATATTTTTGTTCTTCATATTATACCAGCCGGAGTCGCCTTTTCGTAATATAAACATTGGTTGAGATGACGCTTATTTTTCCACATAGAAAGGAGGAAAAATGATGGCTGAAAAGACATTTTTTGACGAAGGTGAGGTTACTGTAACCCAGAGTCGTATAATAGTTAAGAGAGACACTTATCCCCTAGCCAGTGTTAGTTCATGTAGGTACCGCTATAGTGTAGAAATCGCCCCAATCAAATCGTTTCTTAAAAAAGCTTTTATGTTTGTGGGAATTATTATTGGTATAGTAATCGGAGTATCAAGGAAGAATCCTCGGGCAGGTCTGACTGTAGCTATCCTCGCAGTCGTTGGAGCACAGTTTATTAGGGGAAAGTACAAGCTATATAAACTTTACCTTGGGTCGGCTTCGGGAGAAAGAGTAGTATTTGAATCTAGAAATAGGCATTTTATGGGTCGAGTGGTTACAGCCATAGATGAAGCTATCGCAAGTCGTGGTTAATCACTTATACCCTATGCTGCCCAACATATAAGTGAAGAAAAAAATTCCTCTATGCTGCTGGCAAAGCGACAATTTTAGTTCACAAGGCCATGCAATGGGATGCGTGAGCTTTCCAATATGTTTTGAAGCTAGTCCAAAAATCTTAATTTTTCGCTTGACAAGATTTTGATATTTTGATATTATTATATCAAAAGTAAATGGTAGAAAAAGATAAGTCAAAAAAGATACGAGTTTGGCCGCTGAGGTTGGACGAGGACATAGACGAGTTTCTACGGGAGCGGGCTTTCCGCCTCAGGACTTCAAAGAACGCCTTGGTGCGAGAAGCCCTGGTTGAATACTACAGGATAAAGGATAAACTTAGGAAAAGAGAAAAATAAGTTCTTTTAAAATTTAGTTAGAGCCTTTCCGCAAAGAGGCTAACCCTCTAACGTACCACTGCGGGGAAGGCTGTCACTATGCTGGCTTCGGCCAGTAAGGGGTGGCAGTCACTTCCGGGTTTCGTGGTACGTTACTGGGAGTTGATATGCGCCCCTTTTTTATTTGCGGAGATGGCTAAGAATTTGAAGTATTGACATGAATAAAATGGAACAAATTGGCTTCTTAATCATATCTTTAATTTTTACGGGCTGTGCAACCTTGAAAATAATAGAGCGGTATCCGGAAGATAACATGCCCCCATGGGTAAAAGGTGCTCCGCCTGACGGCTGCTTCAGAGGGGTAGCAATGAACGTAAAAGATGAAAAGGAAGGTTGCCGACTCACGCTAGAAGATGTAAAAAGACAGGTTTGTAACTCGATAGGACTTGAAATAAGAGAAGAGTATGAAAGGAGAGTCATGGCTTATAATGACCAGGTTGATAGAAAAATTGTTGCCGATCTTAAGTGCACAGCGGCGGCGCTCCTGGAGGACATTGATTCAAGCGTTGAGGATACCTACTTCGAGAAGTGGGTCCAAAAGACACAATATGGGAAAGAGCACTTTTGCAATTACTATGTGCTAGTGCGTTATCCCCAATCAAAAATCGATGAGATGAAAAGCAAGACCGAGCATGAAAACGAGAAAAGATTGCAAAGTTTGGAAAAATGCCTCTCTTTTGGGGGAGAGCAAGAAAAAAGAGGGGATTTCATGGAAGCACTAAGGACTTATATCTATGCATTATTCATAGCAGACACTTTGTTCAAGAACAGTAAAATTCGTGCTCTTGAATGTGCATATGAAGTAGCAAGCCTTATCTCTTCATTAAGACTGGTTGGCATGGGAAATTACGTGGAAGAACACGCTTCGACACATAAGGTAGTCGTGAAGGCAAGTGAAAATGATGTGCCTATAACAAATGTTCCGGTAAGGTTTGAAATCGTTTCTGGAAAAGGCAGTATGGGCCCGCTTGTCTTTACCGACAAGGATGGCATTGCTTCTTCAAGAGTGAGCATGATTTCGATACAGCCAGACAACAGGATAAGAGCCTTCATAGATTTTAGTGATATTTTATCGGTTGATAAAAGACTATTGCGTCTTAACGAAATAAAGGAAGTGAATTTTGTTTTCTCGACGCTAAGCAAGGTTGCAAATGTGCAAGGTGGAACGCTCTGTGTAGAGAAGAAAAAAGAATCTTGGCTCAAGAGAACTCCAGTGCTTGAATTTGATTTGAGAGAGGTAAATGGCCTTGGTGCTGCATTTGACAGATATAAAATTGAAGTAAAAGGTTTATTTGAGTCTAAACATTGGCTGAACCGGAAAATAAAATCTTGGTCAAGGTCGGAAGTCGGCGACTTTAATTTAAACGAGAAGATAATAGTCGAGCCAAAAAGCAGGGTAAAGAGCGTCATGGAGTGTAATGCCTGGCTTATTAATACATTCAAGAACATATCAAAAGAAAAGCATTGCAAAAAAATAGAGCTTATATTGACACTATACGGAAAGGACAATAATAGAAATCCTTGTGAAGTCACTATGGAATCCACTCCCATAGCGGAGAATCCATTTTAGAAAGGAGGGAAAAGAAATGGCAAAGCATCTTATTGTCGTGGGTTTAGTGGCGTGCTTTCTTGTTCAGTCTTGCGGTCCGTCAAGGGTTTTGATGAAGAAAGGCGACACAAGAGTAGTGATTGTGGAGACTATTCCTCGAATAGAAGAACCCAAGTGGGTGAAGTCAACCAAAGAATTCTGGGAGAAAAAAGATAGTTATTTCTACAGAGGCATGAGTCAGGGCTATACTGACCCGGAAGTCGCAAAGCAAGATGCTGAGGCAGTCGCCAGGACAAGTCTTGCAAGACAGATAAAAGTCGTGCTCAGGGATGAGTTTCGAAGAGCATTAGAGGCGCAAAAGCAAGACCCTACGATTGGTGGCTATCTTAGTGATTCCTTTGTTTCCATTGTTGAGAATCTTGAGATTGCTGGCAGCATCCTTGTCGATTCTTATGGCCAGAGAATACAGGAAGAATCCCATAAGACTGTTCTCAGAGATTATTGGCGTACCTACGCATTAGTAAAGCTACCTCTTGGTGAGTATGAGAAATGTGCAAAAAGGGCATTCGAGAATGTGAAGGTGCAAGTAGAAGCTAATGAAAGTGCGAAAGACCTGCTAGAAGAAACCGAAAAGCGATTCTGGGAACAGCAAGAACTCAAGCGGCTATAGTTTTTTTGCTCGTTTGAAGCACTGGTTTCAGTAAGACAAGGGAGGCGAAATGGCGAATAAGACAAGAAAACAGCGGTGCGTCAACATATCGCACGGCCAGTTTATGAAAGCCTAGAAGCGCGCTATTACGTATTTCGAAGTGGAGAATGTTAACCCCAAAAACCAAAAGGAAATCGAGAGAGAACTCCTTAGGTGCTTTAAGAAAGCAGTAAAGGAAGAAAAAAGTGATAAAGGTGCTGATTGTTGACAAAGCAGCCGGATTTTTGGATTCCTTGGAGTCTTAGCACTAGTACTTGCGAGAGACCCTATTGTTATTGGTGTTAAATACGAGAATCGGTCTGAATGATTGAACCCTCACTTTTATTAAATCTGGAAATGGGCATAGTTATTAAAGGGCTGGTAAAACCTAAAGACAGACCTGGTTCCTTATCTACCAGAACTGCCACCCACCGAACCTGTCCTTTAGGTTCTCGGCGGGTGTTGAGGGAGGGGACTTGCTATGTAAGTCTGTGCTAAAGCAAGTAACCAGCCCGAGAATAAGGGGGTGGAAAAGATGAAAAGGAGAAAAGTTTTGGCTATTGCAGGTTTCTTATGCATTTCATTTGCCGCAGGATGCACATTTAGAGAAATTGTTATGGCGCCGTTATATGTCTGCCCATTGCCCATTGACGATGTAATTGATGCCATAGCGCCTCCTAAACTGCATAAAACAAAATGGTTGGGTATGAGACTCGAAGACATCAATAAGTATCTTGCCAATGAATACGGAATTTCTGATAATGAAATCGGGGTTGTAGTCACAAAAATAAAATCCGGCAGTCCTGGGGAAAAAATGGGATTTAAGGAAGGTGACTTAATCAAAGAGATAAATGTGTATGAGACGCCTGATGTTGACCAACTTTACCGGGTAGTCAAAAAAATAAAAGGTGCTGAAAAATTACGATTTGGAGTCGTTCGTAATGGAGATTTCTACGAAATGACTTATGTTCCGAAGGAGGAGTGAAAAGATGAAAAAGTCGATCGTCATCCTACTTGTCTTGTGTTTGCTCGTGCCTAATGCTTATGCAATGGAAAAGGAAGAAATCTCAACCTATGCAGGGGTATTGCTTTTATCGTTGGCTGCCATAGCAGGAGGAGCCTATTCTATATATAAGGCAACCACATCTGAGGATGAAACATCTCAAGTTTTATATGGAATTTTGGGGGCCTTCTTGCTGTATGGCGGAACCAGTGGGCTAATCGAGTATAGTATTGCAATTGGTAGAGCGAAACGCGGGATAGAGTCAAAAAATTATGATGCTTTTTTGACTGTGGGTATGCATTTTTGAGCGGCACAGAAAGAGTCAAAAGCGAGGTGAAATTATGAAAAGAAACACCCTGGCTATTTTGGCTTTTTTATGTATTGCTTTGGCAACACTTTGGCTATTTTGGTTTTTTTATGTATTGCTCTCGCAATAGGCTTCACATTACGAGACATAGCCAAGGCTTTATGTTCTAGCATTGGACGTGATTGATATGATTGCACCAAATAGGCATAAAATATTATAGTTACATGACTTTAAATTACAGGAGTGAAAAAGACCATGACTACGCATTTAAAGTTAAAAGGTAAACAGAGAATAGACGTTATTAAGGTAATGAGCTGTCCCCAAATACCCAGCAGCATTTGCAGGGAAGCGAAAAAGTTTGACAAAAAGATTAATCCAAGCAGTACAAGCGCAATTCTAAGAGATTTTGTGAAAAAGAACATTGCAGTATGTCTAAATCCACAATTGAAGGTTGGTAGATTATATATGCTAACGGAAAAGGGCAAGAGGCTAAGGAGAAAAGTATTAAAAAAATAAGACCTGCCAAGAAGACTTCACCTATTTTTCACCTCGTTCGGGGTTTTTTGATACAAGTAAAATATATGGGCATTATTAATCCTTTTTTTGATAATTCTTAAGTTTAATTTTCTTGCTATTGTTTCAAACCAGTCGGGAAAGAAACGGCAAGCATCGATAGGGTGCCTGTGGTAAGGAAATGCAGGGCATTGGGAGTGAATTATTAAAAAACCTTTGGGAACCAGAAGGCTAACAAGTTGCACCTGTGTTTGTAAGGGTTCAAAAGATGCTCTAATATAGCTTGGCTGATTATGAGGTCAAATTTTCCTATGCTCTCTGGGGGATTTTTCTCGAAGTTCCATTCATAGTCTGCGTTAGACAAGCCAGCCGTATATATTTTTCTAGATTGAATCGCCTGCTTGAAAGGTTCTTTAACATTATTCTCTTCGCCTGCTAACAAAACCCTTTTAGGTGAAGGAACAACGTCTCTTGCCCATTTAATAATTTCACCATGAGAATACTTAGATACATTAGGCAACCTGCGCAACATAAATTTTCTATAATCTGCCTCATCAAATTTATCATAAATTTTTTCATATTTTTTGATTTGTCCGCGACTTAACTTTAAAATAATCAAATAGGCAAGTCAGTCTAATGCCCCATTAACTTTCATTTTTATTGGATTCTCTATTATTTTCTCAAGATTTCTTAGTTTCGGGCACTATAAAAACTTTTTTCTTTTTCGTTGCGCTAAGTAGAGGTCTTATCAAGTTTTAGCAACATAGTTTTGTCAATTCTTCGGCATATGGAAAATAATAAAAATGCCAAATGTTGCTTCCTAATTTGTAATTATTCCTCTATTTTTGCCTTCCTTCTTTCCTTTGCCCCTTCCTTATCTTCCCGTCGCTCTTTTCCCCAACAACAGAAATCTTATTCGTACTCTCTGGTATAACTTCAGTGCTTATTCAGTGTAGAAGCAGTGTAAACTATATTTATGCTGTATCTAAATGCTAGCTATGGTAAAAGCCAAAAGCAAAAGCAGAAGCGATACAACAGACCTGAATTTATACGCCTGGCTAATAGCGGGAAGCCAAAAAAGAGCGGTCATTAGAGTAATGGACGCGCCGATGACGCCGACCGGGATTTCCAAGAAAGTGAACATATCGCTCAACAATGCGAGCGACACGTTAAGGAGGCTCGTTAAGAAAGGCATTGCCAAATGTCTTACCGAAGAAAGGAAAACCGGGAGACTGTATAAACTTACCGGAAAGGGGAGGCTATTAAAAGAAAAAGTGTTGAAAAACTATCCGGAAGAAAAAGAGAAAAAAGGTCCTTAGTGAAGGAAAATCCTGAAAGCCGAATGTTTCAGAGAGGTTGGTTTAGGTAAACCCCATTATGTCCCGGGGTAGATTCAGTGTAAGCTATTTAAATGATTTTAGTTACTACTCTATAGAAATAAAATGTCCTACGATATAGCTCGTTACGCGTCTGCAATTCCGCCTTACAGCGGATTAAAACTCTACGATAGTCCTAACCGTGAAACAAATGCTTTTATACCTTATTACGCGACCGAAAAGGATTTGTCAGAAATTAACAAATTTCTTGATGCCTGGAAATACAAACCGGGCAGCGACCTGATCGACATATTGTTCACGGACAAGGTAAATGCCACGAAATTTTCAATCGTCAGCCTCATATCGCAGATGAGGGAAAGACGGGTCATTAAAAAGAGAAATCTCGAAAGGATAGACTATGACGCGGATAAGTTCAAGACCGAGCTTGCACAGATTGAAGACCTATGCCTGTATAACGAAATTTTTAACCTTGATAACAGGAAGACGAAAATCAATCTTGACGGAAAGATAGCCGACTTAAAAAAGGAGAAAAGGGCGGAAGAAACATCGTGCTGGCGTGATTTAACACAATTGAGGAAAGAGTTAACGGATTTAATAAAAGAGTATAAAATAGCGTCAAGAAAAAAGGAATTAATTGCCAGTCCTGAAATTTATTCTCTGGAGGCGAAGATAGGAAATGATAGATACAGTTGAAGAACTATGTAAAAGACTAAAGCCAATATTTGGGAGCAAAATAGAAAGATTATGGTTTGCCTATCTGGCAGAGGACACCGAAGGTAAGAGAGAAATAGAGAACATTTTGCAAATTTTGAACGCAAGAATATTAAACCAGGACGGTAGCGAAAACATTTTACTCAATCCCCCTCCCAAAGAGGTCGTCGATGGCGAATATCCGATAGGAATGGTTATCTATAATGAGAAAGTTCTTTATCCTTTCGGGCTGAGGGAAGAGGAGTTCTGCCAGCATATTGGGATCTTTGGCCGGAGCGGAGCAGGCAAAACGAATGTAGGCTTCATTCTGGTAGAAAATCTATTAAAAAGGGGCAAGCCTATACTGATTCTTGACTGGAAAAGAAATTATCGTGACTTGCTGGCCTATGTAAAAGGTCATGACTTTCTGGTGTTTACGGTTGGAAGAAACGTATCACCCTTTCAGTTCAATCCCTTGATTCCGCCTGCGGGAACTCAGCCTACCACATGGCTCAAGAAGATTATCGAAATTATGGCTGGTGCATTTTACGTCGGCGAAGGTGTAATTTATCTAATGCAGAAGGCAATCGATGCAGTTTATAAGGAATTTGGCATATATAGGGGGAAAATAGAGCAATACCCAACAATGAGAGATATTCTTGAACGGTTAAAAGAGTATAAAGCAAAAGGAAGAGAAATCAATTGGCTAGCCTCAACTTTGCGAACGGTAGCGAGTTTATGCTTTGGAGAAATGGGCAAGGTAATAAACGTAAGAAACCATATCGGTATCGAAGAGCTTTTGAAAAAGAACGTAATCATGGAACTCGACGCCTTAACTAATACGGACAAAACCTTTTTCATTGAAGCGCTTTTGTTGTGGATTCACCATTACCGTCTTGCGGAAGGCGACCGGGAACAATTCAAGCACTGCATCCTGGTTGAGGAAGCACATCATTTATTTATGAAGCGAGAAGCAATAAAAGAAAGAACTACCGAAACAGTAATGAGAGAGATAAGAGAACTTGGCGAAGCCATCGTTATCATTACGCAGCATCCAAGCCTGATTTCGATTCCCGCTCTTGGGAATACTTATTGTACTTTAACTTTTAACCTTAAGCATAAAGCTGACGTCAGTACAGCAGCCAACTACATGCTTTTAGAAAGTGAAAGCAAAAAATATTTAGGCAAATTGCCAGTCGGCTATGCAACAGTAAAGCTCCAGGGAAGATGGTTTGAACCTTTCTTAATCAAGATACCTTTAATGAGAATAAAAAAAGGACTTGTAACGGACAGGGCGATTAGAGCAAAAACGGGAGGTTATTTCACTTATTCCAGCCCTGTAGAGGCCCAAAATGGCAGTTTCGGGGTTATTCCGGCAGGACATAAAGAGAGGGGATTATTAAAAGAGGGTTATTCCAGGCACGTAGAATCTGAAAATGAAGTTATCCCAGAAGAAGAGAAAGATCTAACAGAGATTGGGAAGAGATTTATTATGGACATAGTAAATAGTCCATTTACAGGGGTAGCGAATAGATATAAAAGATTAAAAATGAGCACAAGGAACGGGAATGCCATCAAGGAATTATTAATTAAAAAAGAGCTAGTAAGGAGAGAAGAAATTGCTACTAGAAATGGAAGAATAGTCTTATTAGAATTAACAAAAAGAGGAGAAGACATTGCTAAAAAATCAGGCTGTAAGTTAAAGAAGCTAAACGGTAGAGCAGGCCCGGAACATGAATACTGGCGTTATAGAATAGGCAAATATTATGAAAAGCATGGTTATAAAGTCAGTATGGAAATGCCCGTCAACGGGCAAGTGGACATTGTGGCAGAGAAAGGCGAACAAAGGATTGCAGTGGAGATAGAAACCGGAAAGCGTATTTCCAGGGCCATATCCAATATTGAGAAGGACCTGAAAGCCGATTTCACCATGGTCATTTCCGTCGCCACCAGCAGGTCAGTAGAGGAAAAAATCAGGAACCAGCTAAAAGAAAAGGAACTTGATAAGGATAGAAAAGTAGAGGTGACTTCCGTTATGGCTTTTGAATAAAAAATGCTAATTCCTCAAGTAACTTTTTTTAAAATCCTCCCTTTTCACCGTAGTCCTAACTTCTAGAGAGTGCGGGTTTCCTACTCGCGTGCTAAATCTTAGCCCGTATAAATTCAGTGTTAAGTATTTAAACCCGCAAAACCCTATCATAATAAGACCCCAAAAGTCTGCTACGCAACTTAAGCTCTTTCATTAGGGCTAAACGGACTCTTAACTGAGTCAGAAACAAAGCACCATCATTCGTTTGATGGCTTTTTATCGTCGGGAAAAAATCAGCAAGTTTTTGGTAGTGTTAACATTGAAAAACTGCTTCTAAATTTTGTCGTCGAATAAAGTTTAAGAATTAAATTTCGAAGCTCCGGGTGAATCGGGGCTTTTTTATTTTTAAAGGAGGTTTGCCATGAAGAAAATGTTTATCTATCCAAAATTAAGAAGGGAAGCAAGGCTAAGAGGAATCCCATGCGTGCGGGACTTGATTATTCTACACGAGATAGAAAACAGAGAAAATCTTGAAAATGAGGTCGTGTACAGATTCAGGGAGGAATTGAACGCGATGCTTGATGAGAAGATCAGGAACGGATGGGGCGAAAAAATAAGAGAAAGCATAAGAAAATCAATCAAGCCGGTCGTGTCCGCTGGATGCCTCTTTGCAAAGGTATCCTTGCTGAAGAGAAGATGGCACGCGCATTAAGGACAAAAAAGGAGGTGAGAGCGATGTCTGTACAGACAAGAAACAGAGTAGCTAAATATCTCGAGCATGAAATCGAGATAGACCCTAGCGCTACGCCGGAAGAAGTGCAAACTAACCTTTCGGAAATTTTCCCTGAAGTGGCTCATGCCCAGATCACGGAAGACAAGGAAGGCAATCTTTGCTTCACGGTCGTTGCGGGAACAAAAGGTTAAGGAATGGTCAAAAAATGGCGGGGGAGTGCAAAAAAGCGGCATTTCCCCGCTTATCTTTATGGAGGGATTGGAAAATGCTAGAGAAATTGCTGCTAAAAGTGAAATCGGATAAAAATTTCCTAGAAAAGCAGAAAAGTCTGGAAGAATTTTGCGAGAGGTTCAAGTCTTGTTCGGGAAAAACAATAGACGACTTCCATGTTGAAGAGTTGCAAAAGCACGCAGGAATAATCAAGGAGTTTTTAGGCAGGCATGGCAGAGTAAGTAATTTCTTCCAGGCAGCTGAAGACGTCGAACCGGATACAACATCGGTAAGTTACATTTAGAAGAAAGGAGAAGGCTATGATTGGAATTGACGAATTGAAAGGCCTGATGAGCCGCATTTCTTACGTAAGATTGCTAAAGGATGTAAAAAAAGCAGGGGTTAACGTGGCAAAATTAAAGATGCCCGAAAAGGACATCGGTTCCCAACTTATGAGCGCCAGAGTAAGGTCAATGCTCAAAGCAATCTTTGGCCAAATAAAGGTCAGGGTAACAAAAGAACGTTATTGTTTCAGATGGTATGTTTCGGTGGAAGAGCTTGAAAAAATGTATGGGGAAAATCAATACGAGTTTTACAAGTTTTTCAATGCTCATCCGGACATGAAAAAACTTGAGAGGAAATATGAATTCGGTTCCTATTCAGGTCAGCATTTCATTGTCTTTGAGGAATGTGACAGAGGATACAACGGGCACGTTCTGGAATACAACTCACAAATCCTGGAAGAGCTTGGGCGCTATAAGGAATACGTCAGCGCGGTCCTGGGCATTTATCCTGAAATCAAGAGGCAGTGGATAGAGCATCAAAAACGCACCGTACAGCAGAAATATGACGCTATTGCGGCAAGAAAGGCAAGGGGGTGAAAGAAAATGAAGCAGCTTAGGTTCAGTAAGCTTGGCGGACATTCGGTAATATGTCCTGAATGCAAAGAAGGGATGTCAATTGACGACAAGGACTGCCACGGGCTGATCATAGACAGCGTTAACTACAGGGAAAGAAAAGGCAAGTTATTTATTGAATTTCCGAAGCAGATAAGTTTTTTCTGCGCCTGCGAGCATGAATACGTGTTCGAGACAAAACTTGTCTAGTACCGGAGGAGGCCATGATTACTATAAGGATTGACGACTACGGGGTAAATATCGAAATAGAGAATAACGGACAGAAAAAATTCAAGTACTTGAGCTTGCCGAAGTTTCAGCAGCTGGTTTTGCAGGATTACGATTTTAACACGGGACTTATGCCACCTGGCACTATCGCGTTCAGGAGAAACGGAACCGAGGAGAGGATTGCCATCATGCAGACAGCTTCAATTCAGGACGTGCAATTTGAAATTCAGGAAGAAAACGCCAATCCTGTAATTGAAAAATTCACGGTTCCTATGCCGCCGCTCCTATGGATATTTGGTTTCGGTCTTGATAGGAAATTAAAAGACACAAGCGTCTTTGCTCTGAAAACAGGCCTGGTGATTGATACAACTCCGCTTTTCCATGTGCCTTTTTCAAACGTCAATGAAGATGGGCGGGTTTGCTGGGGGCATACCAATGAGGTTTTGAACAGTCCCTTCAAGACTCTTGTAGGATTGGTCTCTTTGACGAGGCTTTTTTTCCGCCAGCCGTTCAACTCGGACCTTGATAACGGCAACGGCAGAAATGAATCGAAGGAATCGAAAACCCTGCAATTCTTTAGAAAGTATGATGGCAAAAAGAAATTCCCGTTTGAAATCCTGCGGGGATATAAAAAATTCGAGGAGGTGTGGAATGAAGATTGATTTTAGCAAGATATGCGGCTACTCAATAGGAATGCCGGAGAAGTTTGAAAAAAAGATTAATTACGTGCTGGCAGGAAACGGCGGCATGGAGATAAGGGAGAACGAAATCGGAACATTCTCGGCTGTAACACAGAAAGTTCCGGGCTTAGAGCCTATTAAACAGGGCTTGCGAATGAAGCTACCGAAAATACCGCTACCGATACTTTTGCAGATAATCAGCTTCTTCAGGGATGTTAATATGCGATATGGGACGGAGGCAATGATACAGATATTTTGGGACAGGGAAAAAAAGGAGTATTTCTGCTTCTGCCCCAGGCAGGAAGTCGGCGGTGCTTCGGTCGATTTCAAGAGAGACAGAGAGAAAGAGAAGAGGTATCTTCTTGTAGCCGATGTTCACTCTCATAATGAAATGAGTGCGTTTTTCAGCGGAATGGACGACAGAGACGAAAAAGAAACAAGGCTTTTCGGAGTTATTGGAAACATAGGAGATCCCTTGCCGGACGTTCAATTCAGAGTATCTTCCGGAAATGGTTCGGTGGAAATATCTCTTGAGGACATCTTTGACCTGAGGCAGGAATATCCAAAGTCATGGTTCAGGCAAATCAAGATAAAAGAATTTAAATTTGACAAGGATTACCCTCGCGTTCAGGGAAGTCTGTGGGGCGACAAAGAACTGGATAAGTTGAATGCTGATTCATCCAGGAATATAAAGGTTACCAGCGACATTGAAAATCTAAAATCCCAGATTTGCAAAACCCTTCGGAAAGACGAAATAGAATGGCTGATTGAGGAGTTGTCTTTCAATTCGGATGACCCTTGATGATAGAGGGAGGTAAACCATGAAGACGCCAAAAGAGCATTTCGTATTCTATGCAGGCAACTGCAATATCGTGCAGATTGGCTGTGGCGGAACGGGCAGTTTGTTAGTGCCTTACATTGCCAGAATAATGAGCTGCCCAAGTTTTGAAAACATAGCTGGCTATACTCTTGTTGACGGGGACAAAGTAGCCAGCAAAAATATCCTGAGGCAGAATTTCATCAGCGCTGACATTGGAAACTTTAAGGCAGAGGTGCTGGCAAAGCGCTATTCGCTTGCTTTCGGAATAGAAATTGCCTCCGTGCCAATCTACATTACCGGAAAGGAATCCCTGGAAAAGATTTCACAGAACAGATTGGAACTTCTAATCTCATGTGTTGACAACAACAAAACAAGGAAAATCATCGCTGAATGGCAGAACGATAATATCTATTCGAGCCCTGTCTGGATTGACTCCGGTAATGAATTGCTTGGAGGACAGGTCTTTATCCAGGGCAGCGCCACAAATGGCATAAAGACAGACATATTGAAAGCGCATCCTGAGATTGCAAAAGCGGAAGACAAATTGCCGACAGAATTGGGATGTGCTGAAAGGCTTAATTCCGGAGAGCAAAGTCTGGGCGTGAATTCCACCGCCGCCAATGTGATTTTCAACGTCATGTGCACGCTGCTAAGAAACGAGAAGCTGCACTATTACGAGATTGACTTTACGGCACACAATTCGTTCAAGAAAAAATTCCTTGACGATTGGAAGGATTAATGGAAGAAAAGGAGGCTAACGTGAAAATAAGAATATCATCGAGGCTGGCAAAAGAGCTAAAGAAAGCATATAGCAATGAGTTTGGGGTGCCGGTTTATCAGGGCACCCCTTATTGCAGAAGCAGGCTAAAAAGCAAAGGATGCTCTGGCTGTGAAAGTGAAGAAGGCTGCATTGGATTCAGAAAAGTCTTGGGAAACAGCTTGTTCATAAGGTACATTTTGGAGCAGGTCAAAAACAAGCTAATGCTGTTCCTGAAAGGAAGGAGAGAGATTGATGAGCAAGAAGAAGATTAGTGATTTTGATAAATTAAAAGTAAGAGTTGAACTTATCAGGGAAAGTAATACTCCACCCAGGCCTACCGTTACGTCGCCATTAGAAGTGGTTAATCTTGTGAAGGATTTGGACAAGAAGGACAGGGAACATTTCTTATGTATCCACCTCAATACGAGGAGTGTGATAATAGGCGTAGAAGAAGTGACCATAGGATCACTCAATGCTGCTGTTGTGCATCCCAGAGAAGTCCTCAAAGGAGCCCTGCTGAATAACGCAGCAGGAATAATACTCGTCCATAACCATCCGAGCGGGGATTCCGATCCTTCCGAAGATGACATCGAAATCACAAAGAGGCTAGTAAAAGCTTGCGAGATTATGGGCATAGAGGCATTAGACCACATCATTGTCGGAGGCGGGAATTATTTCTCATTCAAAGAGAAGAATATAATGCCGAAAGGAGACAACGAGTCATGCCTTACAAAATAGTTGCTTATATCCCTGTAGAAGCAGATGAACCTGAGATATTCAAAACCTATAAGGAGGCAAAAGAGGAGAAGGAACACCTTAAGTTTATGCAACCTGAAAACATTTACAGGATAAAGCGAGTTGAAAGGAGGAAAAATGGGCAAAGAAATTAAGAATAAAACAGTCCTAATAATAAGACACCTATACGTCGCCACAAACGAGCCAATAAAATTTATGAAAAAATTGGGAAAACTGCTGCACAAATACGGAAAACGGAATTGGAACTACAACTTCAAGGTGGAAAATTAATAAAAAAGGAGGCAGGAAAGATGGATGACGTAATTTCTCGCTACACACAGGAACAAGCAATCGAGGACGGCATTCTCGTAAAGGTCGGGACTTGCGGCAAACTGCGCGTAGTATTTACAAGCAACCTATTCTACGACGGATACGAAGAAAAAGAGAAAAGAACCGAGTTGGTTAAAAAAGGGCTCGAAATGTTAAAGCAGCCCGATAAAGAGGATACAGATTACATGAAGCTACGGGTGATCGAGAAGGACAAAATCTGGGTTATTCTTGACGGCAACGGCATAACATTTCTCAAGCCAGAAGATTATTAGTCCTTTAAACAAAGGAGGGAGACTGGCATGAAGGACAGGAAAATAAGATTAGGCGTTGTCGGAGTAGACAGCGGACATTTGGTTATCTGCGATCCCTGCTACCTTGATTGCCATTCATGTCTTAAATTTGAAAATATTACCACAGCATTAGGTTTGAATTCGGGCGACCCAAAAAAGTGGAAGAAGTTTGCTCAACTAAAATATGACTTAGGTCATGCCGGAGCAGGGATAGTTTTTGAATCGGGATTGGGCGATGGCTCGTATGAAGTCTGGGCTAAGGTCGGCGAGGTTAATGGCCTGGGAGAAAGGATAAAGGAGGTTACAATCAAATTGATTTCTTGAAAGTGCCTTCCGGAGGTAAAAAATGCCACAGATAATTCATAAAAATGCCGTTATTGTCAGGCAAGATGAATTAGGCATCAACTGCTGGATGCCAATCAGATTCCTGGACAGATGCAGGGAATGCTTCCGATATGAGAGATGCAAAGTACCCCGAGAAGAAAACAGATGCTGTTTACGACAGGCTACTTAAAGAAAAAAGCGAACTGAATAGAAAGTTAAAAGCCGTAAGAAAGGAAATTGCCCGAATGTCAGGAAAATTGGTTGAAATTTGAAGACTCTTTTGCAACAAGAGCCGAAAGCCAGCTCCTATGCTGGCTCTGGCAAGATTGGCCGCTTGTCACTGATGAGGCAGCCTATTTTGGTTTTCCATAGAAAGCTTTTAAATTAAGACTTAGGTACAACTCAAGTTTAAAATTCAAAGCGCTAACTTTTTACTTTTTCTTGTTTTCGCTCTGGTTTTTACATGCGTTATAACCTATAGGACTAGCACAGTATTGAAATAGCCCCGGACACTAAAATTTGGCTACCGATAAATTTGGTGTAAACCTTAAAAAGCTCCGATGTGTTGATTAACAAAATGGCTAAGGCTGAAGATTTGGAAACGAAATGCAAGAAGGCTATCATAAAGGCAAAAGACACTATACTGAATATACGGGACATACTCGGAGATATAGACATGAAAATGACGCACCTCATCGAATACAAGAGGGACAGATTTTTCTCGATGCCCAAGTATGAAGGCAAGTACGAAGGTGATTACAACTCTTACAATAGCAAGGATTACGCTAATCAAGGTTTGACTTCCTAAGCTTTACAGTTCATCGTCCTACCGTGCAGTATATTTGCTGTTTCTACATTGTCATAGGATTCCTTAGGGCTTTTAGTAATAAGTGATTTGGAATAGATTTGGTGTAAAAGATTTAAATTCGCTTGTTTTTGCGTTATCAATGGCTTCAAAAACGGGGCTATACTGGTCGAACTTGAAAATATGGGAAAATTGCTGGTCGTTTCAAGCAAAATAAAAGAAGCAGCGAAAGGCATGAACATTGGAAGTGACTTTCCCGAAGCCTTAAGTAGGGAAGTCGAGGCA
>Ga0315282_10001704_pt1 | contig 41163 bp, 39 predicted proteins | sample YL17G07_20_MG_FD_203693 | JGI IMG/M metagenome (GOLD analysis project Ga0315282, IMG submission 203693) | Sediment microbial communities from Yellowstone Lake, YNP, Wyoming, USA - YL17G07_20 | ecosystem: Environmental > Aquatic > Freshwater > Lake > Sediment | place: USA: Wyoming | collected...
ACGCTCCGTCCATTTATCATAAAGACCCCGTTGTCAGCAGTCATGAATATGTCTCGCCCACCGTCGGGCCGCACCCGTACCGTACCGACAACGTGCAACGGACTTCGCCTGCCTATAGAGAGGCGAACTGCGCCCGTTATAACTGTAAGTATTTCCGCCGCAAGAGAAGACACCTCTTGGTGGGTGGTGAACTGCTCAAATTTGCTTGATTCCAAAAAATATTGTACGTTTTTCTCGTATATCCGTAGATCGGCATCGGTAAGTGACTTGCACAATTCCTTCAGGTCGAGATGATCTCCACTTAGTTGAACTTGCCATTTCATCAAGAGGCCCCTTGTTGCCTAAGATCGGAAATCAACGGTGAGCGAGGACCATGTGGGACAGTCACCGTTTATTTCCGCTTCCCGTCCTTGTCTTTTCTCCATCCCATCTGCCGAAAGCAGGCAAATAAACCGTGACTGTCCCAGAGGCTGTTTACAGCGACGTATGCAACCCGCCTCGCGCCTGATTTCCCGGGATCTCTTGCACCTTGGCAGCGTCAATCTCTTTCTTGAGGTCCTCGTAGTGTTTGACAAGTGGATTGATCGACCGGATTAGACTCACCCCCGGTAGTGGTGTGCCACCGGCCCAGTTCGGTCGGTACTCGGTTACCAGGCCGATCACAATTGGATTTTCCTTGTCATCTTGGCAGAAGGCCGGGCCCCCACTGACGCCGTTTATGGCAACGCCATCGACGAGGTAAGCTTCGTCTGATTGGATCCACCCGCTGATATGACCACAAAAGAAACACAAGTTGTAGGGTGCCACAACAGGGAAACCCAACCATCCGGCCTCTACTCCTTCATTTAGCCTCTGGTTGATGTTCATAAGCGGTAGTCGACTTGCAGGCAAAAGTAGGTCTGTCGCCGAGAATTGAATGATTGCCTGATCCCGATCACCATTAAAATCGATCCCCCTTGAGTTGGCGTCGAGGAAGACCTCCTTGTTTAGAGGAAAATTGGTGAGTTTGATAGGCTCCTGCCAGTCATTCGCGTGTTGAATGACGTGCCATGCGGTGACGACACACACATTCGTCGTTCCTGGCGGAGACGGCACGACGAATCCCGTGCCACGTGCGCCCGGGGTCTCTATTAGAAAAGTATGTTCGCGCACGGCCGCAACAGCTTTGGCCCAAAGCGAGGTTGCCATATTCTGCTCCCTTTTCGAAATCGACACCACTGACACCCGGCGACATCGAGGATCCTGATAATCGGGTCCGCCAACCAATCTCCGGCAATTATCCTATGTATGTTTCCCCGCAAGTCAACGGCATTCTTGTGAGGGGTTGCTATTAGGGTCCGAACCGGGTTGTTACCCGGAGACTATTGTTTACCAGAGAATCAGAGAGCTTTCAAGATGATTTTCCAGGTCCGCTCCGAGCCGTCACGGGGGAATCTGCTTCCCGCCCAAGGATCGCGCGAAACGGGGACACTGCTTGCCCCCATGTGTGTTTATCTGCGTTGTCTGCAGCTGCAGTCTCTTTCTTCCTGCCGCCGACTTTGCGACTCAGCGACTCAGCGACTCCTCCTCTGAAGGTCTTCCGAAGAGGAGCGGATTTATCCGTTATTTGCCATCCAAAACCGCAAAATAAAAAACCTCGCCCCCTATTTTCGCCGTTCCCCGCACGCTAGCGGGGTTCGTGAAAAGATTCCCGAACTTTTGCCCCGATTTTGTTTGCTAGCCCCGGTACTACAGGAAGACGCTGAGACGCTCAGACGCTAAGACGCTGAGGGGGGCAAGAGACTAGATCGTCCCGACTTCCGCCTGGACTGACTGGAAACTGGAGACTAGAGACTGGAGACTGGAAATTAGAAACGGGAGGCTGGAGGTTGGAGACTGGAGACTGGAAACCAGAGTCGCTCAGCCGGCATGAAGAAGTCCCTGAGTCGCTGAGTCGCTGAGGGGAAAAAAGAGCCGGTGTCCGACGCCGCACCTTGGACCTTAGACCTTGGACCTTCGTCCTTCCGGGTTCCTCTGCGAGTTTTGCGGCAGAGAAACCGATCGTGCGGTTTCGGCGGGATATTCTTGATTTTCGAAGGAATTTCGTGAATAATCGACGGGGAGAATGTGTCCCAGAAAGGAACGATAATGACCGACTTCACAACTGAGGAGCCGTGGCGGGTCTTCCGGATCATGAGCGAGTTTGTCGAGGGTCTGGACGAACTTGCGAAACTGGGCGCATCGGTGAGCATCTTCGGCTCGTCGCGGATGCCCGGTGATTCGAAATACTACCCGATGGCGCAGGCGGTCGCACGGGCGGTGGTGCACCAGGGGTTCAGCGTGCTGACGGGCGCCGGTCCGGGACTCATGGAGGCCGCCAACAAGGGCGCCATGGAAGCGGGGGGGAACAGCATCGGACTCAATATCGACCTCCCGAACGAGCAGAAACCCAATACCTACGTCACTCAGGTCATCAGCTTCCGCTACTTTTTCGTGAGGAAGTTCCTTTTCGTGAAGCACTCGACGGCGTTCATCATCCTGCCGGGCGGGTTCGGCACGATGGATGAATTCTTCGAGGCAATGACGCTGATCCAGTCGCTGCGCATCTCGCGGTTCCCTGTATACCTGATGGGAAGCGACTACTGGCAGGGACTGATTGGATGGCTTCGTGACACCATGCTGGAGCACGGGGCGATCCAGCGGAGCGATCTGGAGCTTTTCAAGGTCTCGGACGACCCGGAGGAGGTGGCGCGGGAGATTCGGCGCTGGTACGACGAACACGGCCCAAGCTCATGAACGCCAACGGGTTGCGTCAGCTTGCGGCGAGCGCGGACCTCCCCGCTTGCGCGAACTTTTTTCGAAAAAGCAGTTGTCTTTTCCGGCTTTGCGCCTACTATATCTGGTAGGAGCTGTTGCTCGCAGCGTGGAAGCTGTTTCCGGAGCGTGCCGTAACGCGTTTCGGGATCGGCGTTTGAGACCAAACTACCCGACGTGGAAAAGCTGCTCTAGGAGAAACTGGTATGACCGCAGGACCTCGGCTGCTCTTCGGCATGGTATTTCTGGGATTTGTGGCGGGGACGGCGAGTGCTGGATTCGCGGAGGAGACGCAGGATTCGCCGCTTTATGCCTACACCCTGCAGACGGCGCTCGATCACATGGAAAGCCGGGAGCTGCCGGCAGTCCTGCCCGAGCCGGGTGTCTCCGTGCCCGAAGTCGTTGAGGTACAAGCAGTAACCTACAAGCCGCAATCCCCGACGGTGTGTAACGTGGAGAGGACCGCATGTCCGGTGCGGCACACGGCCTGTCCGCCGCAGGTGCCGACGGCCTGTCCGCCGAAGAGCACATACTGTCCCAGCTACGCGACGATGTGTCCCGGGGGGCCGACCGCGTGTCCCGTGCAGAGTACGCGCTGTCCGGGCGGACCGACCAACTGCCCGCTCATCCGGACGCAGTGCCCGCCGCTCTTGAGCGCCTGCCCGGCCAGTTCCGTCACAACCTGTCCCAAAGGGACCACCAATTGTCCGGCGGTGGCCACGCAATGTCCCAAGAGTGCCACAACTTGTCCTCCGGGAAGCACAAACTGTCCCGCCGCGGCCACACAGTGTCCCATGGACAAGACAAACTGTCCCCAGCATGTGACCATCTGTCCGCCACAGCTTGCGACCTCCTGTCCGGAGGTGAGGACCAACTGTCCGGTCCGGGATACGGCCTGTCCGACGCCGATCGCGACGGCCTGTCCGCAGAAGGCGACTCAGTGTCCGGTCAGGCAGACGACCTGTCCGAAAGGTCCCACGCTCTGCCCGGCGGTGCCCACGCAATGTCCGGTCGTGTCGACGGCCTGTCCGAGCGGCCCCACCTACTGTCCCGTTGTGAACACGCAATGTCCGACGGTCGCAACCACGTGTCCGGGCGGCTGCGCACCCGGACCCGGCGGACCCCAGATGAGTTTCATCGTGCCCACCGGTGACCCGACGGTGAGCAACTCCGCGGAATTTCCCTTCGACGCGAACAACCCGGGCGTCCTCAGCATCCGCGTCCGCCTCACCGTGCTTGCACCGAGTGTTGCGGGCATCGTGGACAAGGTGCGCGTGTGCATTGACCGGATCGGGCAGGGTGCCGGGGCTTCCCAGCTCTCCTGGCAGTCCTCGGCGGGCGTCCCTTCCCCGTGGGTCGGAGGGCCGGCGAGCCCGGCCGGGACGAATCCCAGCATGGGCAAGGCGCTCTTCAGCGCGGCGAACAACTGGTTCGAGGTGAGTGCCGTTTACACCGGTTTGCCGCCCTCGAACACCGACTTCGGTCCCAAGAGGATTTATGCACAGATCGTCGACACCGGGGCGGTGATCCTGGAGGTCCAGCAGCCCATCGAGGTCTTCTACGACAGGACCGCGACCAATAATCCGGGGGCCGGGGCGGACGCCGGGCCCAACTGGTTCTACTACTGGAAGACCGGCGGCGTCGTCACGAACAGTGCTCATGACTGGCAGTACGAAGACATGGTGGGCTTGTACGGGTACTACATGCCCGGCGAAGACCATGTCAACCTCGGTCCCGAGGCGCAGGACCTCTACCCGTGGGCCCCGGAAACCTTCTTCAAGGATGACAACGTCACTTCCGTGACCGTGACGGGCCAGGGACGCGGACCCATCTTCTGCGCCGAGGTCGTCGCCCACGAGGGATATCACAAGTCCTCGTATGAGATCTGGGGGCCGCAGATCGCCGCGGCGGAGGTGGACGGCGAGAACGACGGCGATCCCTACGACGATCCCGACGACGACGGCGTCCCGAACTTCTGGGAGCCCATAAGTCCCATGCCGCTGGACGCCCCCACGCTCAATACCGATCCGAACGACGCGGATACGTATAACCTCGCGGCCATATTCGGTCCGTTCTCCTATGAGACCTACGGCGACGAGGAGGTCCGGTGTCGTGCGTTGAGTATGAACCCGACCCGGAGGACTGCGGACACCTTGGTGACGGCCGGAGGACTCATAGTCGACCGCACGAAAGACTGGACGTACTGGGGTCGCAACACGGTGCCGCCTGCCCCGCCAGCGTTTGCACCCATGCCCCCGCTCTGGTGGACGCCCTGGCCATGACCCTTGTTTCGCGTTCGGCGGGACGTGCGAAGTCGTGCGGAAGGATGGCCGGCGTCGCTCGAACTCTGCTCGCTTGTGCGAGTGCGGCTGTCCTGCTGCTCGTCGCTTCCTCCGCTTCCGCTGCGACCAAAGCCCAGGAGCTGTACGACCAGTACGAGAAGCTGAACACCCCCGAGAACTTGGCGCTCTTCTTTGTGGGCGGCAGGCCTCCGGTTTTCGTCGAGCAGCAGATCAAGCTGCTGGAGGAGCTCGGCCGTCAGACCTCGGGCGACGTCAATGACCTGGTCGTTCGGGTCGCCGACGAGTATCTGAAGCGGCTCGACGCACTCGGGGCCGAGAAATTCCGCACCTCCCCGCTCCAGGCACTCCAGGTCCCCATCCTTGAGTTCCTAGCCGGGCACGCCCAGGTCGAGTCCGTCTTCCAGCGCGTCGAACTCTTCGCCAAGAGTCCCGTCACCAAGGAGTATGCCCACGCCCGTGCACTCGGCATCGTCGCCAGGAAGAACGTCGCCAAGGTGAACGCCAAGGACGACCCCGACGGCAGACAGCGCGGACGCATCCTCCTCGACACGATGATCGACGACATCTCCTTTTCGCTGCTCCTGCACGCCCCGGTGCGCATTCGCGAGTTCCTCGCCATTGCCTCCTCCGCCCTGGGGATCGAGCCGCTCCCCCTCCGGGCCGCCCTCTCTCCCGCCGCAGCCACCCTCCCCAGACGCTACGCCGTGGATTACGTCTCCGCTAGCTTCCTCGCTCGAAAGCAGTTGAGGGACAAGAAGCCCCTCTCCGACGAGGAGAAGAAGATGATGATGGACGTGTGCGGGCAGTGGCTCGATGCCTATCGACCCCCGGCGAAGCAGGAGAAATACGCGAGCGACGTCCTCGGGAATCTGCTCCTCATCCTCGGCGGCTGGAAGGACAACAAGGACCTGGCGAACCTCCTCCTGAAGAACGGTCTCAAGCCGACGCCGTACGTGGAGCCTCCTGGGCAGCCCGGCCCCGACCAGCGCAAGCCGCCGAGACCCGCCCTCGAATGACCTGAGCCCGCCGGGATCTGCTCCTCTCCCTCGCCCCTTGAGGGAGAGGGTTGGGGTGAGGGGTAAATTCCATTTAACCGCAAAGGGTGCAAAGGGCGCAGAGGAACCCGGAAGGCCGAAGGTCCAAGGTCTAAGGCCGAAGGTGCGGCGTCGGACACCGGCTCTTTTTTTCCCTCAGCGACTTCTTCCCTCAGCGTCTGAGCGACTCTGGTTTCCAGTCTCCAGTCTCTAGTTTCCCCTTGCACCGATGCATCCGCGCAAATAGACTAGCTCCTGGTTGACTTCCATGGTTATAGATGTTCCCATTGTGTTAAACAAGCGGCGCCTGTGCTGCTTTGTGCAGACGGAACGAGTTTCCTTTGGGAGGATGGCCATGTTCATGCGACCCGTCCGAATGGCTCACGTCCTGCTGCTCGTGGTTTTCTTCGCGGGCCTGGGATACTTCCTCAGCGAATCCCGCCGAGCGTATCCGGCGGATTCGCCGGCGAGGCTCAAAGAGCTTCTCAAGGAGCGTCTCGCTGCCGCCAGAGACCTCCAGAAGGGCGTCACGGAAAAGCTCAACGTGGGAACGGCGCTCATCGCCGAGGTCAATGAGGCGAGGGTAACCTTGCTGCGCGCGGAGCTGGACCTGTGCGAGTCCGACCGGGAGCGGATCGCGGCGTTGGAGAACTCCGTCGCCGAGGCGAAGAAGAACGAGGAGATTGTCGACCGGCAGATCCGGGAAGGTCTCCTGGCGCCCGTCGAACTCCCACGCGTGAGAGTCAGCCGCCTCGAGACCGAGATCGAACTCGAGCGGCTCAAAGGAAAATAGGCGCTTCCGATTCAATCCAGCACGCCCGCGGCCGGGGAGAAATGGGCGTTTTCCTTTGACGACCGCACCGGCTTCTGGTACCCTTCCGAGGAAAGTGTATTGAGAGAATGAGGCTTCCTGCGATGCCCCGCGACGGCGGAATCCTGACAGAAGCAAACGGCAGGCGGAACCTGCTCCTCGCACAAGACCATGCCGTGCATGACTGGTACCGGTTCGTTCTTTCGTTTCCCGCCCACCTGGTCCGCCATTACCTCGACCGTTTCGGGGTGAAAAGCACCCAACGTGTCCTCGACCCGTTCTGCGGCACCGGCACCACCATGGTGGAATGCAAGAAGCATTCCGTCCCCAGCGTCGGAATTGAAGCCAACCCGATGGCGTATTACGCAAGCCGGGTGAAAACCGACTGGAAAGTCAACCCGGATGAACTTCTCGACCACGCCGGCAAGGTGGCGGACTGTGCAACAGACCGCTTGGGATCCAACGGGATAGAAGAGGAGACATTCTTCAAAATCTCTCCACGAAGAATCCCTGTGTTGCGTTCTCTCGCGCCGGAGCAAGCCGGTCTCCTCCTGAAGGGTTCGATCAGTCCACTGCCGCTTCACAAGGCGCTGGTCCTCCTGGAGGTCCTGGCAGAACTTCGGGAGGACGCTCTCTGGGACCACGAGCGCATCGCGCTGGCAAAGGTGGTGGTGGAGACCGCCAGCAATCTCCACTTCGGGCCGGAGGTCGGGGTCGGAGAGAAGAAGCCGGATGCACCGGTGGTCTACGTCTGGCTCAAAGCCGTCCGTTCGATGGCAGACGATTTGCGGGAGGTCGGACATCTCGCCCGGGTGCCATCGGCGGTTCATTATGGCGATGCCAGGCAAATCGAAACCATGCTGAAACCGGAGAGTGTCGATGTCGTCATCACGTCTCCACCGTACCCGAACGAGAAGGATTACACCCGCACGACTCGCTTGGAGTCGGTGCTGCTCGGTCTGATCCAAACGAAGGCCGACCTCCGGTCGCTGAAGAAGGGGCTTGTCAGGTCCAACACGCGCGGGGTTTATGTCGAAGATGATGACGACCGGTGGGTATCCGACCACCCGGAAATCCAGAGAATAGCTGAGCAAATTGAAGCGAGAAGGATTGAGCTCGGGAAGACATCGGGTTTTGAGCGCCTGTACGCCCGACTGACAAAACTCTATTTCGGCGGAATGACCCGGCACCTTGACGTCCTGCGCCCCATTCTGCGACCGGGAGCCCGACTCGCCTACGTCGTCGGCGACCAGGCGTCTTATCTTCGCGTGCTCATCCGCACGGGGAAGATACTGGGTGAGATTGCCGAGTCCCTGGGTTACGACGTCGTCGGACGCGACCTGTTCAGAACGCGTCTCTCCACGACGACTCGGGAGCAATTGCGGGAGGAGGTGCTTCTCTTGCACTGGCGAGGGAAAGCATGGAGGCGGCGTGCGAGACGATGCCGAATGTCCAATCGGACGAGGTCCGGATGAAGAAGAAAAACCGTTACGAGAGACTTCTGGAGGCGATCTTCTTGGCACACTTTTCCGAAGGCAAGGAGGGTTTCGAGTTTCAACGCAAAGAAATGGAAGACCACGCGAAGAGATTGAAAATCAGGCTTCCGAAGAACCTCGGAGACCTCATTTACAGCTTCCGGTATAGGGTTCCGCTGCCCCAGAGCGTGCAGTCGCACGCCCCGAAAGGCAAGAAGTGGCTCATTCGAGCTGCGGGCATGTCCCGGTACCGTTTCGTGGCAACGGCCATGCCACTTCAGATCGTCCCCAGCCGGATGCTTGCCGAGATCAAGGTCCCCGATGCCACGCCGGGTGTGGTTCTCATGTACGCGCTGGACGACGAGCAGGCTTTGCTTGCCAAATTGAGGTACAACCGCCTGATAGACCTGTTCACTCGCGTGAACTGCTATTCGCTGCAAAGCCACCTGCGGACGACGGTCCCGGGACTCGGTCAGGTGGAGACCGATGAGTTGTATGTGGGGGTGGACCGCAACGGTGCACACTATGTTTTCCCGGTTCAGGCCAAGGGTCCCAGGGAGAAGTTGAACCTGGTGCAGATCGAGCAGGATATGGAATTATGCCGACACAAGTACCCTGGCCTCGTGTGCCGCCCGATCGGCGCCCAGTTCCTGGAAGATGGCCCGATCGTGCTCTATGAGTTCGCCGAGGCGGACGACGGAGTCAGGATACTATTGGAGAAACACTACCGACTGACGGCCCCTGATCTTCTCACGGACAAGGATCTCGAGGAGTACAAGAAGGCCTCCAGTATTGAGGAATGAAAACAAAACGGGTCTTTCTCCGGTGAAGTAGGCTCTTGGGGGTTGTTTTCATGCGGTATCTTCTGGTGACGGCGTCGGCGGTGATGGTGGCACTAGCGGGGTTTCTCGCGGCACGTCATTACGGTCGGACGGTCGGTGCGGGCGTTCAGCCGACGGTGGGAGTCGGGTCAAAGGAGCCAGCCGCCGACCAGGCCGGTACGCTCGGCTCCGCGGCCGGACGCGAAGAGCTCCTCCGGCGTCTGGAGACGCTGGCTCGCACGGTGAAGGAGCGACCGGCTGACGCGGCGGCGCACCTGGAGTTGGGGAGCATCCAGCTTCGCCTGGGGAGAACCGGGGAAGCTCGTGCGAGTTTCCAGCGGGCGTCTCAGCTCGAACCGACGTCCACCGGAGCGCTCTACGGCCTGGCGGCCTGTTCCGAGGCGGAGGGCGACTACCGGGAAGCCCTCAAGACCTATCTGGAAATCCAGAAACTCCGGCCCGACGACCCGGGACTCGACCAACGCATCCGCTCCGTCCAGTCCGCCCTCGCAGGTGCGTCCAAGCAGCCGTGAGAAGCCGCACCCGAATGGCTCCATTCGGGCGGCCCCGATCCCCAGGAACCCCTGGAATCCTGAACTTTCACCGATTTTCCCCAGAATTCCCTGAATTTCCGACACCCGTTGAGCGTCCGGGTGTTATAGAATGTTGTAGTATCAGAAAACCTTGACAGGAGGGTCTACCCGTGAAAACGTGGATGATGCTCTTGTGCGTGGTGTTGATGCTGTGTTTCGCGGCGGGGACGCTCGATGCCGCTAGACCCGGCGGCCGCGGACCTGGGCGCAGGCCGGGACCCGGACCGGGGTCTGGACCCGGACCTGGACCCGGGATCAAGGACAACCCGGAGGACCTGGCTTACGTCGAGGGCGTCATCAAGGCCATCAAGCCCGGGGTCGAGAACCGGCCCGGCACCATCACGGTCGCCAAGAAGAACGACAAGGGTGTCGAGATGCAGGCCACCCTCATCGTCAACGCGGATACGCAGATCTTCATCGGCGATGAGCCGAAGCAGCTGACCGACCTCACCGTCGGCGACAAGGTCAACATCGCCTACACGAAACCGCCGCGCGGGACCGACCCGGTCGCCGTCCTCATCCGCGTCACTCCGAGCAAGGGCGGGCATACGACCCCCGACGCTCCGAAACAGGAATGAACGCACGCCTTGCGGAGTCAGTGCTCCCATCCGTTTGGTCCCGCGTCCTGAATCCCCGATGAATCGCTCCCGACGAATGGCTCTCGCCGTCCTTACCCATTCTTAGCCAGCGACAGTCACGCGCCATCGCCCGGAAGCCCCGTTGTTTTCCGGATGCGAGAGACCCGGACGAATTGGCAGGACATCCTTGACATCGCGCGGGTTTTGCCTAAGATGGCCGGAGGTCGGGGGAGGACTGGCGGAGGTCCGAATGGCGCTCAGGAAGCCGCGGCGGTGGCTCTCCAGACGTATGGCGGGCAAGTGGGAAGTGCTCGCGATATTCCTGGCACTTGCGTCGCTCTGGCCTCCCATCCTCCGGTGGAAGCACCCCTTCTGGAAGGTCTTCATGTACGGGATGCTCGGCGTCATGGCGGTTCTTTTCGTCCTGAACGTCCGGCGGCTCTGGAAGATGGGACATCCCGAGCCGCCGGAAGAGTCGCACGAAGACCACCCCTCACCCTGAGACGGAGAGCGGAACTGAGCGCGAAGGTCACCGGATTTCTGCGGAGGGTGTCGTGAACTTCCAGGAGATGATCCTCAAGCTGGACCGGTACTGGTCGGACTACGGGTGTCTCTTGTGCCAGCCCTACGACGTGGAGGTGGGCGCGGGGACGTTCAACCCGGCGACGTTCCTTCGGTGTCTCGGTCCTGAGCCGTGGAAAGCGGCCTACGTGGAGCCTTCGCGTCGGCCGACCGACGGACGCTACGGCGACAACCCCAACCGGCTCGCCCAGCACCACCAGTACCAGGTCGTGGTCAAGCCCGCTCCGCAGGATTCGCAGCAGATCTACCTCGACTCCCTCAAGCATCTCGGCATCGACCTGGTGGGTCACGACGTGCGGTTCGTCGAGGACGACTGGGAGTCGCCGACCTTGGGGGCGACCGGGCTCGGGTGGGAGGTCTGGCTCGACGGGATGGAGGTCACGCAGTACACCTACTTCCAGCAGGCGGCCTCCATCGAGCTCGACCCGATTACGCTCGAGCTCACCTACGGCCTCGAGCGGGTCGCGATGTTCATCCAGAAGAAGGACAGTGTGTTCGACCTGGAGTGGGCGGACGGCGTCACGTACGGCGACATCCGTCACGAGGACGAGGTCCAGTTCAGCCGGTACAGTTTCGACGCGGCGGACAAGGAGATGCTGCTCAAGCTGTTCGACATGTACGAGGGGGAGGCGAAGCGGCTCGTGAAGGAGGGACTGGTCCTGCCGGCGTACGACTACGTGCTGAAGTGCTCGCACACGTTCAACCTGCTGGATGCGCGCGGGGCGATCGGGGTGGCGCAGCGGACGACCTATATCACGCGCGTCCGGAACCTCGCCCGCGCCACCGCTAGGGCCTACCTCAAGCAGCGCGAAGCGATGGGCTTCCCGCTCCTCCGGAAGAAATGACGCCCACTCGGAAAACCCGAAACCAGAAACCCGATTCAAGTCGGAAACCCGAATGGACGAACGCCGGATCGCCCCCATCGTATTGCTATTCGTTCATTCGTCATTGATTCGACGTTCTGGTTTCGTCATTCCAAACCTACCCATCATTTGGGAGTCAGGGAGTCCCTCGGCCTCGATGCACCCACCACTTCGTCAGGACGTGGGACTGTCTCTTTTCCCATCTCCGGCAGGTTCTTTCGGCGAGATCGTTGACTCGCTTGAGTTCCGTTTCGAGCTTGAGACGGTATTCCTCGCGCTCGTCCGGCGTGAGTTCCTTCGGGACGATGATGGGGTCCCCGGCGACGAGCGTCGCGAGACCGAACGGGATGGGGACGACGAAGCGGTCCCAGCTCCCCAGACGTATGCAGGGCCGTGCGGCGGCCCCGAGCGGCTGGATGGGTCGGCCGGTCACCTGTGCGAGGACGATGGCGCCGCGCTGGACCTGCTCGCGTGGCCCGCGCGGACCGTCCGGCGTGATGCCGAATTCGAGGTGCCGCGAGGTCTCGGCAAGCTTGGTAATCCCCTCGAGCCCCCCGCGCGTCGTCGACCCGCGCACCGCCTCGAACCCGAGCCCTTTCCCCAGCCGCGTTCCGATTTCCCCGTCCCGGTGCGTGCTGACCAGGATCCGGAAGCCCCGCCCGCGTCCCATGAACGCGGCGAACGTGAGGTGCGCGTGCCAGAACGCCCAGATCAGCGGGCCGTGCTCCCGACGCAGTACGCCGTACTTGTGCTCGTCGACGAGCTGCCAGCGCAGCGTCGTCATCAGCAGCTTGACGACGAGACCCCCCAGGTCCTCGAGGAGGTCGAGCAGAAATTCGCCGCGCGAGAGCATCGGTTCACTCCCCAGTGGGCCAGTCGCCGGTGAAGACCTCGTGCACGGAACCGGTCATGGCGACGGTGTCCTCGGCTTCGGACCATTCGAGTTCGAGGTCCCCGCCCGGGAGGTGCGCGGTGACGCGGCGTGCGGTGAGGTCGTTCAGAACCCCGGCGACGCACACGGCGCAGGCGCCTGTCCCGCAGGCGAGCGTCTCGCCGGAGCCGCGCTCCCATACCCGCAGCTTGAGGCGCCAGCGGTCCACCACCTGGGCGAACTCGGCGTTCACCCGTGCCGGGAAGCTCGCGTGCCGCTCGACCGCCGGGCCGTACTTCGCCAGCTCGAACGCCTCCACGTCCTTGACGAAGGTCACGCAGTGCGGGTTTCCCATGTTGACCGCGGTGATCCGGAAGGTCCGGTCGAGCACCGCGAGCGGCTCGGCCACCACCCGGCCCTTCGGCCCCTTCATGGGGATTTTCTGTCGTTCGAGCTGGGGGTGTCCCATGTTCACGCACGCGCGTGTGACGACGCCCGAGGAGGTGAACACGCGCAGCTCCTTCACCCCGGCGTCGGTCTCGATGCGGAGTTCCTCCTTCCGCGCGATCCCGCGGTCGTAGACGTATTTTGCGACGCACCGGATGCCGTTGCCGCACATCTCCGCCCGTGAGCCGTCGGCGTTGTACACCTCCATCCGCGCGTCGGCCTTCCCACTCGGCAGGATGAGGATGAGTCCGTCGGCGCCGACGCCGAAGTGCCGGTCGCTGATGCGGGCCGCCAGTCGCGACGGGTCGCGCACCGTCTCCCGCGAAGCGTCCACGTAGACGTAATCGTTCCCCGTCCCTTCCATCTTCGTGAATTTCATCCTGCACCTCCGATTTGCTTCTAACTTTTTCCGCGTGAATTGTCAAGGGTGAAGAGCCTTGCTTCGTGGACCCCACGCGGTACAATCCTGCATAGGAGGACATCGGCATGTCGGACTTCGACGAGCAGATGATGGCACGGGCGCTGGAGCTGGCCGGGCGGGGTCTCGGACGCGTGGAGCCCAACCCGGCCGTGGGCGCCGTCGTCACCTCGGGCGAAACCGTCGTCGGCGAGGGGTATCACCAGTTTTTCGGCGGGCCCCACGCCGAGGTGAACGCGCTCGCGGCTGCAGGCGAACGCGCCCGCGGCGCCACGATGTACGTCACGCTCGAGCCGTGCTGCCACTACGGGAAGACCCCTCCCTGCACCGACGCGGTCATCCGCGCGGGTATCGCCCGCGTGGTCGTCGCGATGCAGGACCCGTTTGAGAAAGTGGCGGGCCGCGGACTGGCGCTCCTTCGCGAAGCGGGCATCCAGGTCGATCTCGGACTGTGCGAGAAGTCCGCGATGAAGCTCAACGCCCCGTACCTCAAACTGCACCTGCGGGGTCTCCCCTTCTTCACCGCCAAGTGGGCGATGACGCTCGACGGGAAGATCGCCACGGAGTCGGGCGACTCGACGTGGATCTCGTCGGCGGCGTCCCGTGAGATCGTTCACCGGATGCGGGACCGTGCGGACGCGGTGATGATCGGGGTGAGGACGGCGGTGCGCGACGACCCGCTGCTCACCTGTCGGCTTGACGGGGGTCGGAGCCCCCGGCGGATCGTGGTCGACTCGAAGGCGCGACTTCCGCTTGCGTCGCGACTGGTCGCCACGGTCCAAGAGGCGCCGCTCTGGGTTGCGTGCGGCCGGTCGGCCCCACCCGAGAGAGTCCAGGCGCTCGCCGAGGCCGGCTGCCGCGTCATTTCCCTTCCCGAGCGCGCCGACCACGTGGACCTGACGGCACTCGCCCGGACGCTTGCCCGGGAACCGCTCACCAACGTGCTTGCCGAGGGCGGGGCGGAACTCTTCGGCTCCCTCTTCGAGGCACAGCTCGTCGACCGAGTGATGGTCTTCGTCGCCCCGAAGCTCCTGGGCGGGAAGAACGCGCCGACGGCCGTCCTCGGCGTCGGCTTTCCGTCCGTCTCCGAGGCGTGGACCGTCCGGGACCTGTCCGTCACGCGCATCGGCGAAGACGTGCTGGTCGAAGGGGACGTCTCCTACGGGGAAGAAGTCTCCGCTTAGATTTCGGTGGGGTCGCCTGGGGGCTTCGGGGGAAGAGGGTTTGGTTCGGGCGGCGGGGTCGGCGGGCGTCCGGGTCCGTGCTCCGGGCGCTTCGGCCTGTCCGGGCGAACGGGTCCTTCCTGGTGTGGTCCTGTCCGGTCGGAATCCGGGTGCGGTCGGGATTTCCATTCCTCCAGCAGTTTCTGGACGGCTTCGCGTCTCTCCTCGCTCGTCATGTTCTTCAGCCGTTCGATCTCGGCCGGAGGCAGATGTCCGAGAACGATCCCCTTCATTCTCAGTTCGCGGACGAGCGGCCGGGTCTCGGGGGCGCCGGGAGGCAATTGCTTCAGACGCTCGAAGTCTTCCTTCAGCAACTCGTGGACGGTCTTGAGCCTGTCGAGGATGCGCTGTCGCTCCTGGGGCGGCAGCTCCCGGAGATGCTGCATACGCTTTCGAAGTGCTTCATGGGTCTGCTGCTGAAGCTGTCCCATCATCGACCGCGCCCGGAGGATGGCCTGTCGTTTCTCCTCCGGGAGACTTCGGAACCGTCGGTAGTTTTCGAGGACGCGCTGACGCTCCTCCGGTGACATCTTGACCCAGCGGAGGTAACGCTCCCGGAGTTTCTCCCGCTCCTCGGGCCTCATCTTCTGCCAGCGTTCGAGGTTCTTCCGGAAATGCTCGTCGTTTCCGCTAGCGGTCTGAGGCGTCTCGGGCGTGGTCTGCGCTTTCTCCGGAACGGCCTGCGGCTTTTCCGGGACGTTCTGCGGCTCGTCAGGCGCCGCGGGTGCGCTGAGCAGGATCACGAAACCCATCGCGATGACCCACAGGAACTTCTTCATGACTCATCTCCGCTCGGAGTGGACGCGGGCTTTTCCTCGGGAGGCAGCACCAGGACGCTGTCGCCCATCTCCTCGAGCGCATCGAGGTGTTCGAGGACGTCCAGGTTCTGAAGCAGGTCGATGTTCCGGACGATCTGCTGGGTCTCGGTGTTGGAGTTCCTGACGAGGAGGACGCCGACGCCGAGCGCGGCGAGCATCGCCGCGGCGGTGGCGAGCGGGTAAGCCCAGCGGACGCGCCAGGACCGTGCGTCCGGACGACGCAGTCCGGAAAGCACACGTCCCATGATCCGCCCCTCGAGGCCCGGCGGAACCGTCACGTCGCCGAGGACGTCGAGACCCCGCCAGACGCGCTCGAGCTCCGCCAGTTCCTGTCGGCATGCCGGACAGCTAGAGAGATGTTCGTCGAGCGTCCGCGACTCGGCTTCGCTCAGTTCGCCGTCGATGCGGGCACTCAGAAGCTCCCGGATGTCCTCACAGCCGCTCACGATAGACTCCTTTCCACTTCCCTACCCTTTGAACAACCTATAGGGACCGAAGTTTCGGTCGGCGGAGTGCCGACGAGAGATTTCCAGCATCGTTTCTGGTCCGTCATAAGTATTTTGCCAGACGGGACTTAAGCGTTTGTCTTGCCCGGGCAAGGAGAGATTTCACCGCCGGGACCGTCGTTTCCATCACCTCCGCGATCTGCTCGTAGGAGAGTTCGCTAGTGCGTCTGAGGAGCACGGCGGTGCGCTGGCTGTCGGGAAGCGACACCATCGCCTCGTGCACCTTCTGTTCGAGTTCCTCGCGTTCGAGCCGGCCGGAGGCGGTTTCGGGCTCGGCCGCGGCGACTTCCACCGAAAAATCCTCCTCCTCGCCGACGGCCTCCAGGGAGACGCTCCGGCGCAGCCGACTCGACCGCAGCCGGTTGAGACACAGGTTCACCGTGATGCGATACACCCAGGTGGTGAATCGCGCGGTCGGCTGGTAGCCGCGCGCGGCCCCGTGGACCTTCAGGAACACCTCCTGGACGATATCCTCGGCCTCCGCGTGGTCCACGAGGTAGCGGTAGGCCAGCTTGAAGACCATGTCCTGGTTTCGACGGACAAGCTCCCGGAAGGCCGAGGGCTCCCCGCGGACGAAATCCAGCATCAGTCTCGTGTCGGGATCAACCATGAGGATGTCTCTTCCATGCGTCGAGACGCAGTTGGCCGCAGGCGGCTCGGACGCCGGTGCCGTGCCTCCGGCGCGACGTCACGCGCACCTCCTTCGCTTCCAGCACGCGGCGGAACGCCTTCACCGCGTCGGAGGACGCCGTCTGGTACCCGGCACCCTCCACCTCATTATAAGGGATGAGATTGACGGTTGCATGACACGGTTTTATTTTTCGGGCGAGTTCGTCCGCCAGTTGGGGGGAATCGTTCACGCCCGATAGCATTACGTACTCGAACGTGACCTCCCGCCCGGTCGCCAGGTAAAAGTCCTCCGCCGCGTCGATCAGGTCGTCCACGCGGGCAAGGTTCTTATAGGGGATGAGGCGTGCACGGAGTGCGTCGTTCGGGGCGTGCAGCGAAATCGCCAGGTTCACCTGGAGTCCGATTTCGGCGAGGGCGGAGATGGTTCCGGGAATGCCGACGGTGGAGACGGTCATGCGTCGTGCTCCGAGGTGCGTCGCCCACGGGGCGTTCAGGATACGGATCGCCTTGACGAGGGATTTCAAATTGAGCAGTCCTTCACCGATGCCCATGAAGACGATGTGGGTCAGGTGCTCGTCGGCCGGGAGCGTGCGCGCGAGGTGAAGCGCCTGCTCGACGATCTCGGCCGTGTCGAGGTTGCGCTCGAGTCCCCGCGCCCCGCTCGCGCAGAACCGACACCTCACGGGACACCCGACCTGGGTGCTGAGACAGCCGGTCCGCCGAGCTCCCTCCGGAATCATCACCGACTCGATGGTGTGTCCGTCGGCGAGCGCCAGGACGAGCTTGACCGTCCCATCCACGTCCGTGCGCGTCTCCGCGAGTTCGGTCGAGAAGAGCCGCAGCATCCCGGCGAGTCGCTTCCTGAGTGCCGCCGGGAGGTTGGACATCCCGTCGAAGGAGAGTGCCCGGCGCCTGCAGAACCACTGGAGAAGCTGGTCGGCGCGGTATGCGGGCTCCCCCAGCTTCGAGAGTCTCGCGACGAGTTCGTCGCGGTCGAGTCCGCCGAGGGGCACAAGCACGCTCATCGCCTGGTCTCCGAGCGCTTGCGGATGAGCCGGGCGAGGTCTCCCGAGGTGACGAACCGCTCGAACTCGTCGAGCCCGTCGAACATGCACGTGGAGAGGAACTTGATCGTCCAGTTCTCGCGCATCGGGGTGACCGCGAGCACGATCGCTCCCCGCTTGTGGGCTTCCCACATCTCGACCGCCGTCCCCATGCTCGCCTCGGGCAGAAAGGCGACGACGACGTCGGACGAGGCCGCCCGCTCCACGTGACCGAGGTACACCTCGCGTCCGTGAGGCTCGTCGTATTCCAGCGAGCTCGGGTGCTTCTCGACGGGACAGTAGACCTCGGCCCCCGGGACGTGGGTGCGGAGGATCTCCTTGATGTGCTTGCGGTAGTCCTGCGGGTGGATGGTGTGTCCCGGAATGGACCCCTGGATGATGCCCGCGAGGAAGAACCTGGTCATGGATGCTCCGTTTTAGGTTTCGGGTGGACGGGCGGCTCCGCGATAGTCCAACCTTAGGATTCCGCGCGGGGAGGGTCAAGCGAAAAGCCGCCCCGGGCGAGAGCCTCCCCGAGAGCCACGGCGAGCCGGTCGATGTCCCGCTCGGTGTGGTCGGCGGAGAGCGAGATGCGCAGTCTCGCCGTTCCTTTGGGCACGGTCGGGGGACGGATGGGAGGGGCGAAGATGCCCGCGTCGAGAAGGTGCGAGGCGAGCTTCGTCGTGCGCTCGACGTCCCCCACGATGACCGGGATGATGGGCGTGACGCCGTCCGGCACGCCCGGGATGACGCTCTTCAGTTTTGCTCTTGCCCGCGCGGCGAGTTCGAGCAGACGCTTTCGTCTGGACGGTTCCGTGACGAAGTCGAGGGCCTTGAGTGCCGCTCCGGCGGAGGCCGGGGAAAGCCCGGTCGTATAGATGAAGCTTCGCGCGGAATTGACGACGAGGTCGATCACGCTCGCGGATGCGGCCGCGAACCCGCCCTGGGACCCGAGGGCCTTCGAGAGCGTCCCGACGAACACCGACCGCTCCGGTAGCACCACCCCCAGGTGTTCCGCCGTCCCCCGACCGTGCTCACCCAGGACGCCGAACGCGTGGGCGTCGTCCAGAACCACCCACGCCTGGTGTCTCTGGGCAAGCCGGCATATCTCCCCCAGCGGCGCAAGGTCCCCGTCCATGCTGAAGACCCCCTCCGTGACGATGAACCTGCGTGCTCGACCGGCGTATCGCTCGAGGGCCTTCGAGAGTTTGGCGGTGTCGCCGTGCGGATAGACCCGGAACTGTGCCTTCGAGAGCCGCGCGCCGTCGATGAGACTCGCATGACACAGCGAATCGAGGATCAGCACGTCGTCCTCGTCCGTGAGCGCACTCAGCACGCCGACGTTGGTCTGATAGCCGGAGGGGAAGACGAGTGCACGCTCGCGTCCCGTGAATGCGGCAAGGGCGGCCTCGAGCTGCACGTGGACGGGGGTGGTTCCGGCAAGGAGGCGGGAAGCACCCGCCCCGACGCCATACGTCTCGGCGGCGGCGTTTGCCGCGGCGACGACCGACGGGTGCATGCGCAGGCCGAGGTAATCGTTCCCGGCGAAGCTCACGAACTCACGGCCGCCGATCCGCACGTGTCCGCCGTCCACCGGCTCCACGGTGCTCAGCGTCCGGAAAAGTCCCTGAGTTTTCAACCTGTCGAGGATCGGCTCGAAATCGCTCATAGATCCCCCGGTTCGGGCGGTTCGACCTGGAAGATGGCGTGACCGATGCAGAATCGGTCGCGTGCGATTGCGCGCAGACGCTGCTGTATCTCTGATGCTTCCGCCACGGACGCCGAGGGGTCCACCGCAACGATCGCCGTCATCGCAAGCATTCCGCTCGTGATCTGCCAGACGTGCAGGTCGTGGACGCCGCGGATAATGGGGTCGGCCTCGGCCAGCGACCGTTGGAGCTTTTCCAGGTCCACGCCGGGAGGCGTCGCTTCGAGCAATACTCTGACCGATTGCGCGAGAAGGCGGTAGGACCAGAGGCCGATGAGGATGGAGATGATGGCGCTCAGGACGGGGTCGACGGGCAGGAAACCGGTCGCGGTGATGACGAGAGCGCCCGCCACCACGGCCACCGAAGAAAGCGTGTCGGCCAGCATGTGGAAGAAGGCGCTGCGGATGTTGAGATCCTCGCGGCAGACGTGCCAGAGAATCGCCGCGGAAGCGAGGTTGACCGCCAGGCCCATGAGGGCAATGACGAACATCTCGAGCCCGGCGATCGGTATGGGATGAAGGAAGCGCCGAATCGATTCGTAGCCGAGGTAGACGGTGGCCCCGGCGAGGAAGAGGCCGTTGACGAAGGCGGCGAGGATTTCGGCGCGGTAGAGTCCGAAGCTCTTCTCCGGCCCCACCGGCCTCGCCGCGATGCGGATGGCGAAATAGCTGATGCCGAGCGCGAAGAAATGCGTGAACATGTGCCCGGCGTCGCTCACGAGAGCCAGACTCCCCGTCAGAACGCCCCCGACGAACTCCACCACCATCATGCCGCCCGTCAGTACCATGGACGCCAGGAGCCGGCCGCGCGATGCACCCCCGTGAACGTGTTCGTGCTCCGCGTGATGGGCATGCTCCATGTCTTCCGGCCGGTGCGGTTCGTGTCGGTGGTCCATGGTCCTTCCCCTCACCCGGGCGATCCGGCCGTTGGAGCGGTAATGCGGTCTCCCCGCTGGAGGACGACGATGCCGATGTGACCGCCGAAACCGGCGGCGATCTTGACGGCGACGTTCACTTCCCGCTCGAGTCCGCCAGGGGGGACGTGGTTCACGTTGCACTCGGGGTCGGGGTCGGTCAGGTTGAGCGTCGGGGGGAGAAATCCGTCGTGCATCGCAAGCACCGTGAGGGCGAGTTCGACTCCCCCGGCCGCCCCGAGGAGATGTCCGACGGCGGGCTTGAGGGAGGAGACCCAGACATGCGATGCATGCTCTCCGAGGGCCTCACGGATCGCCGCACATTCCACCGGGTCGTTCGCCACGGTTCCGGTCCCGTGGGCGTTGACGTAATCGAGCCGGGCGGGGGAGAGTCGTGCGGCGTCGAGTGCCTTCCTGATGAGGGGGCCGATGGAGCTCCGGGCTTTGCTCACCCGTGCGAGGTCGTAGGCTTCGGCGCCCCAGGCGCTGGCGACGACCCGGACGTATGCACGTCCGGGCCTCGCACGCGCACGTGCCTCCGATTCCAGCACCAGCACCGCCGAACCCTCCCCGATGGCGAAACCGTCCCGTGTCCGGTCGAACGGACGACAGGCCCTCTCCGGGTCGTCCAGTCGGCGACTGAGCACCCCCATCCGCTCGAATGCGGCGACCACCGGCTGCACGAGCGAAGCATCCGTTGCCCCGGCGAGGACGAGATCCGCCTCGTGAGACCGGATGAGCTGGAGACCGGCGATGACGGCATGGACCCCCGTGGCGCAGGCCGCGGCGTAATGGACGACCGGACCGCGTATGGCGAATTCCCGGGCGACGAGCGTTCCGGGCGAGGAGGGAGAGACGAGTTCCCAGAAGTCGGCGGGCGGCGGTTGACCCTCGAGGAACGCGCGATGCAGCCGGAGGAACGACTTCATGCCCCCTTTGCTCGACGAGACGGTGCAGGCAGCGCGGGCCGAAGCGAACTCCCCGGATGAGAGTCCCGAGTCGTTCACGGCCTCTCGGGCGGCGTGGAGTGCTAGGTCGATGGTCGGCTCGCCAGAGGAGGTCTCGGGAAGGGGCGGCGTCGGAGCACCGAGGACTTCTAGGCCATCGAGGTCAAGGCGTCGAACGGCGGAGCGGCCCGCGCGCACGGCACGCCACGTCTCGGCTCGACCGGCGCCAAAACCGGTCACGAGCCCGATCCCGGTGATTGCCGCACCGTAGTCTCGCCTGGAGGTCACGGAACGTTCAGTTATTCTCTGAAGTCCTTGCCGAGATCGCGACTGCCGACGACCTCGACGTCCTTCCCGTTGCGGGAGTAGTATGCGATAAGCTTCTTTCCGACGGGGTCAAGGACATAGACCGCCTCTTGACCACCGGGGAGCTGACCGGGGAGACATATGAGTTCACCTGCCAGGTCCTCGCCGAAGTCCTTGCGGAGGTCGCGTGCGGCGACCGGCTCCATCTGGTGACCCCGGGCCGCAGGGAAGAGGTACACGATCATCCGCTTCTCGCGGTTGTCGATGATCCAGATGGCCTGTCGGTTGCTGGTCACGTTAGCCGTGGTGGCCGCATAGCCGCCCCCGGCGACGGCACGGTTCTGCCCGAAACTCTCCGAGATGAAGATCGGGGGATGACTCGGGCCGATCACGAGATAGGTCAGCAGTCCCACATTCAGCGCCACAGACACCGTCACCAGCCAATGCTTCCAGTTCATCGTGTTCCTCCTTTCGGTTCGTCCGCGGATTCGGTCATCGTGCGCGGATGCCTCGATAGATCAGAAGTACAGCTATCCCCGCCAGGACGGCGAAAAAGGCGTAACTGATAGCCGTGTTGCCCGTGACCTGTTCCAGGCTCGCAGGGAGTTCCTTCTGTGCGGCAGGCGGTGCTCCCTCGACGAAGGTAAGCCCGGCCGCCAGGACCACCAGCATTGCCAGGACCAGCCTCGCGCCTCTCGTGCACATACGGAGGCTCCTATATCCAGACTCCCCCGATGAATTCGGTATTCACCTCAAAGATACCCACTGTGGGCGGAAAGGCAAGAGAAAACCGGGCCCCTTGGAGTCCCTGAGAGCCTGTCAGGATAGCGCCTGCCTGGGGCGGCTATTGGAGTGTCATTCTGAGTCCCGATGTATGGGGGGCGAAGAATCCGCCCTTCGTTTCGGGGAAAACGCTCCCCGTTCGCAGGACAGACGCCCCGCTTGCCCCGGATCGTGATGTCCTTCCCCGGGGCCCGAACCATCAGCGTCCGTGTCTAGTCCACTGGTCGCTTTTCGAAGACGCCGAGCACCGGGTAATGGTCGGAGGCGCCGGCCTTGATCACTCGCGCGGACAGGCAGTGGAGTTGCGGCGAATACAGGATATGGTCAAATCGGCGCCGCAACACGCCGCTCGCACTGCCAACGGACCATTCCCAGGTGTATGAGGACCTGTCGAACTGGCTGAGTGCGTCCGTGAATCCACGTGAGCCGAGAAACGCGACGGCCCGCCCGCTCTCCTCCTCGTTGAAATCACCCGCGAAAACCGCCGGCGACTTCGAGTCGATGTGCTGATATACCTCCTGGGCCTCCGCCTCGCGGACGTACCTTGTTTCCAGAGAGGCCCCGACGCCGACTTTTCCGCTTTCCGTGACGGCCGGATGAAAATGAACGTTCGCCACCTGCACGGGTCCCGCGGGCGTTTCGGCCGCGATCACCCATAAGGGGAACCAGCCGGACTTCGAAGGTCCATAGTGAACATCCCTGAAGGGGCGCTTGGAGAGAACCGCCACCCCGCCGGCGCCCGAGGAATGCCGGAACACCATGAACGGATACACGTCGGCAAGCCCCGGCCGCAGCAATCGCTCCCATGCTTCACTCGTCTCCTGAAGACAGACGACATCCGCGTCGGCCTGCTTGAGGGTCGCAAGGGCAAGGTCCGGTCGAGGCATTCCATAGTTGACGTTGTAGGTCAGAAGGGTGAAGTGGGGCCCGGCGGGTGGCTCGGGGGGGCGGAGACCGACGCCGCCGATCGAGCACCCGAGCAGCGAGAGAACGAGAGCGCACAGGGGGATGGAGGACCGCATCCCTCCGCTTCTTCGCCGGTGCTGGGCTGTTCCTGGCATGGAGACATTCTAAGACCGGCGCATCCCAAGTTCCAAAGCAAAAGCGGAAAAAGGCGGAAAGTGTTTGCAGGTGCTGTTTCAGGGGAACCCATGGAGACCAACCGGGCCACGGCGAAGCCGGGTGCGCGACGGAGTCATGTGCCCAGTTGGGAACGCAGGCGCCGGACGGTTTCGGCGAGAGCCGGGTCCTTCTGGAGGCAGGTTTCAATCTTCTTATAGGCGAAGAGAGCGCCGGTGTGGTTGCGGCCGCCGAAATGCTCCCCGATCTCCTTCCAGGACATCGACGTGAGCTCCCGTGCCAGGTACATGGCCACGTGTCGCGGGAGCGTGATGGACTTGTGACGCCGGCTCGAATGGATGTCCTCGACCGTGACGCGCCAGGTGCGAGCGACCGCCTGTTCGACGTCCGAAGCGCTGACACGCGGGATGCCTCGGGGCATGAGGGAAGCGACGGCGCGTCGTGCCGTCGCGAGGTCGATCTTCTCGCCGGCGAGTGCGGCGGTCGCGATGAGCGTGGTCGCGGCGCCTTCCAGCTCGCGGACGTTCCCGCAGATGTTCTCGGCAATGAAACCCAGCACGTCATCGCCGACGAAGGCGCACCGGGGCCCGAGCTTCTTGCGCAGGATCGCCAGCCGCGTCTCGTACTCGGGAGGATCGAGTCGCACCATCAGCCCGGAAACCAGCCGGGTCATCAGCGTCTCCCGGAGGTGCGCCAGCTCCTTCGGGTGACTGTCACTGGCCAGGACCACCTGCTTGTTCAAGTTCATGAGGAAATTGTAGATCTGGAGGAACTCTTCCTGGGTGGCGGGCTTGGAGGCGAGGAACTGGAGGTCGTCGAGCGCCAGGAGATCGATGTCCCGGAATTTCCTGCGAAAACCGTCCAGACTGTTGTGCTGGAGACTCGCCAGGAACTGGTTCGTGAAGCTCTCGCCGGAGATGTAGAGTGCGCGTCCGGGCTCGGAGGCGTTGCGGCGCTCACAGATGCCCCTCAGAAGATGCGTCTTGCCGAGTCCCACCGCCCCGTGGATAACCAGTGGATTGAGTGACAGGTCGCGATGGACGGCCACGTGAAGAGCGGCGGCGTGGGCCAGACGGTTGGAGGGGCCCACGACGAACTCTTCCAAGCTGAAACTCCGGACACCGGCGTCTTCGGAAGGTGGTTTCTTGGATAGGCTTGAGTCGATTGCCTCCACCAGTTCCTGCTTCTGGCGGAGTTCCTCCTCGCGAGTCTTCTGGTAGAGCTTGGGGCTGACGACGAAGCGGACAGGCGCGTCCTTTCCGGTGATGCTGCCCAGTGCGCCGCGCACCGCTTCGCCGAAATGCTCCTCGAGCCACTCACCGACGAAGGCGTTCGGGACGCCGATTTCGCACGCATCGCCTTCCTGTCCCAGCAACTCCGTGTTGCGGAACCACAGATTGAACCGTTCCGCGCTCACCGAATTGCGGAGCACCGCCAAGACGTCTTCCCAAATGTCCTGCAATATCCTTGCCACCGCCGACTCCGGTGGAGAAGCGATTCGTCACTTTTCTTGTATCACGCAGTTGCCAGAAAGAATCTGGAGAAAGGTGTCCCCCTGGGGCGAGCGGAACGTACCAGAATGTGACAGGTCTGTCGAGAGAAATGCCCGCAAAAGTTTTTCGACCGCGTGTTGCTGCGGGTCGAACTCGTGTAATGCTCTGTCGGATAAGGGACTACTCTCGCTGCGATTGACGCAAAAGCTTCTCGGCGATTTCTCACTTTTTCTTTGACGGTTTTTCGTGCACGCTCTAGCGCGTGGCCAGTAATGAACAGTAGACCTGCTTCCTCTCGACGACGAGGAATCCGAGCTCCCGGTAGAGCTTCACGGCGGGAAAATTCGCCTCATCCACCGCAAGCTTCAAGAGGCATCCGGTCGCCCGCAAAGACACCTCAAACAGTCCTTTTTCCATCATCTTGCGACCCAAGCCTTTACCGCGATGCTTCGGGACGACGCCGAGATAGGCGACCTCGCAGATACGCTGATTCGGCTCATAGGAAAGCAACAGACACGCCGCGTATTCGCCCTCGATCTCGCCCAGAAGCCAGAGCGAGGGGTCGAATCCGCCGCGGGTGCGGTACGATTCCAGCGTGAGCGTCACGTCGCGTATCTCGGCGATCCTGGAGCAGTCGAGAGTTCCCTCGTAGGTCTGGGTGACCACGCGCACGAATTCGTCGTGATGATGGTCGGAGTACGGGAGCCACCGTATCTGCCGGTCGAGCGGGATGTTCCGGTCCTCCGCGCGGACGCGACGTTCCATGAAGAGCATCCACGCGAGGCTCTCGAACCCGCTCTCGGTCAATATCCGTACACTCTCCTCATCGCTCTCGTCCGAGAACGCCTGGAGCATGAGCAGCCCGTCGCGTGCGGCTCTCGTCCTCAGACCCACGAGGAGCGCGACCTTGAGTTCCCGTCGGTCGAATTCCGCGGCGCAGAACGGAGGAGTCGCCGACGCCGTCCGATCCGGCATCGGAAAGTACATCGCACAGCCGACGATGCGGCCGTCGTCCGACAACGCGACTACCTGAAGGTCGAGATTGGTGCCCAGCGTCCTGGCGCCTTCGAGGAAGTTGGTGAGGTGGGCGACATCGGGCTCTTTTCCGCGGGTGCACTGATAGACCAAGGCCGCGGCGGCCCGCTCTTCGCCCGGACGAATCGACCTGACTTCCATTCCGGAGTCCCCAATAGCTTGGGTGTCGCGAGTCAATGGCCGATTATATGGCACCGGTCGGAGGTGCCAACTGGAAATCGACAAAACCGTGTTGAAAATCTCCAACACGCCGCCAATATTCTCGTATTGTCTTGTAGCAGGGGCTATAATCGGTTGAGAGACCCAGGCGCTCCCGGGACGTCCTCCGAGGTCAAGGCCTTGACCGATCAGTCCCCACAAAGCGGTGAAAGCGACGCGGAACTCGTGGTGCGATGCCAGCATCACGACCCGACCGCGTTTCGCCTCCTGGTCGACCGGTATGGTCGCCGGGCCTGGAAAGTCGCCTACAACCTGGTCGGAGACCTGGAGATCGCTCGGGATATCTCCCAGGAGGCGTTTGTCCGTGTGATTCGGGGCATGGCTTCCTGTGACCCGGCACGCGGGTTCAGACAGTGGTTCGACCGGGTGGTGGTCAACCTGAGCATTGACTATCTGCGGAAGCAGCGGGGCGTCCAGTCGGTGCCGCTCGAGTTTGTCTCGGAGCCCTCGACGGAAGGGGACGACCCGGGAACCCTCTCGGTGCGTGACGAGTCACGACGACTCGTGCGTGAGGTGCTGGGACAGCTCCCGCTCAAGCACCGTGCGGTGCTCATGATGCGGGACATCGAGGGGATGGATTGTGAGGAAATCGCGAAGGTTCTGGGCAAGTCGCCCGGGACGGTTCGCTGGCGGCTGAGTCGGGCGCGACAGGCATTCAAACGGGCCTGGGAACGCAGAGAACTCACGGGGACGCGCTCAGGAGCGGACAGAGGGATGACGGGATGAGCTGTTCCAAGTATTCCAACATGCTGGGACTGTATGCGGGCGGGGACCTCGCTAGCGGGGATGCGGCCAAGCTCGAGGCACACCTCGTCGGCTGCGAGAGCTGCCGGGCCGAGCTGGAGGGGTTCCGACGGACCATTGGTGTGCTCAAGTCCGCTAGCTGCACGGAAGAGTCGCTCCCGGCCGAGGGTACGTCCTACTGGCACGAGGTGGAAAGCAAGCTGCGTGGGCGGACACTGGCGGTGGAGCGTCTGTCCGCCGGCGGCCCGTGGTGGCTCAGACTTCCCACGCTTGCCGCCCAGGCGGCCGTTGTGCTTCTGGTGGCGGGCGCGCTCGTCTGGGTCTCCACGCTCCATCGCGAGCAGGCAGAAACGTCCGCGAAATCATCTCCACTGGCCCTCGAGCGGCGACCCGCTCCCATCGTGTTCCTCGTCAGACCCTCCAGTCCCTATCGTCAGGCGGAGGCCTTTGCTCTGCCCTTGACGGACAATGACGTCATCTTCAGCGACTTCAACCACGTGGTCTCGCCGGGCGACATCCGCCGACTCCGACAGCAGATCCTCCCGGCGGCTGCCGAAGACAAGGAGATCACGGCACGGTTCTGATGTTCCATCCCGTCGCCAAGTGCTGACAAAAAGGAGACTTACGGATGAAGCGGATACTGCTGGTGGTGACGGTCTTGATGACCGGCGTGTTTGCCGGCCGCATGCTCTGTGGACAGTCCCAGCTCAAACAGATCAACGACGAACTGGTGCAGATCGCCAGGAAACTGTCCCCGACTGTGGTCGAGATCGAGTTCGAGGGCGTCCGCGCGCCGCAGGCCTTCCGCCAGGAAGGCGGGGATGAACGAGGTCAATGGCGTGCCGAGGTGCGCGTCATGGGCGATGCCGGCGAGGGTGGAACGCTGCGCGGCTCGGGCATCGTCATGACGCCCGACGGTCTCATCCTGACCGCAAGCGACCATCTCCGCGGACAGGGCGAACCCAAGATGAAGGTGACGCTTGCCGACGGCCGCAGCTTCCCGGGGAAGCTTGTCGGACGAGACAATCGCACGGGGCTGGCGGCAGTCAAGATCGATGCGCAAGGTCTATCTGCGGTTACGGTTGCGGAAAAGTCCCCGCCCGTCGGGTCGTTGGTGGTTGCTCTCGGTGATACCGCCGGGGTCGGCAGGAGTTTATCGTTGGGCATCGTGGCGGGCACCCAGCGCGTGGTCGGCGGCGAGGGGCCGGGGATCCTCGGCAGCTCGACGCAATATGCCGGACTTCTTCAGATTACAAATCCCGTGAGTGCCAGCGACGTCGGCGGACTGGTCGCGGACGTCGACGGCAAGATGGTGGGGATGCTCCAGAGTTCGCTGACTGGTCGGCCGAGGCTAGCGCGGCTGCTGGAGCAGCCCGGCGCCCCCGGAGGTGTCCAAGTCTTCGGACTGGGAGCTTTCGGCCCCCCGACGGTCCAGGGAGTTTCGTTCGCGACGCCGGTTGAGGTCATCCGGCGCGTCTTTGACACGCTGCAGCGCGGCGAGAAGGTCCAATGGGGCTACCTCGGCGTCTACTTCACCATCGCCCGAAACGAGGGTCTGCGGGTCTCCAAGCTCATGCCCGACGGACCGGCCGCCGCGGCCGGGGTCAAGGAAGGCGACGTCATCCGCTCTCTCGCCACTGCCGGCCAGGAGACGCTGAAACTCAAGGGTGAACCGGAGGAGGTGGCCGTGTTCGCGAAGGCGATCGGATGGACGACGCCGGGAACCGAAGTCACGCTTGGACTTATGCGTGACGGACGTGAGGAGTCGCTCAAGGTCAAGCTGGGCAGTGCCCCCGAGATGCCCGAGCAGGACGTGATGATCCTGGGACCGGAGCTCAAGTTCCGCATGGACGACCAGATGAACCCGATGCGCGGACGCGTCTGGCTGGGAGTCCAGCTCGAACAGGCGCAGGGCGGCGGCCGCGTGGCCGCGGTGATCCCGGGGTCCCCCGCGGAGCGCCACGGACTCCACGTCGGAGACATCATCACCCGCATCGCCGACAAGGATACCGGCACCCCGGAGGCGGTGGTTCAGGAAATCGAGAAGCACAAGCCTGGTGAAAGGATTCCCATCGCCTTCAAGCGAGGCGAGGAAGAGGTCGTCGCGGACGTCGAGCTCGGAAGACAGCCGGGAGCGGGTGCTGCGCCGTTCGCCTTTCCGGCGCCCGGTCAGATGGGCATCGAGGCCGGGAACACCGAGAACGGCCTCCGCATCACCCGCGTCATTGAGGGGTCGCCTGCCGAAAAGGCAGGTCTCAAGAAGGACGACATCATCGTTCGGGCCGACGACAAGGACATCGCGGGTCTGAATGACCTCAGGGAGATCGTCCGGAAACACAAAGCAAACGATGAGATCACCGTGACGGTGCGTCGGGGAGCACAGGAAATGGAGGTGAAGGTGAAACTCGGTGCGGCGGGTCAAGGGCCCGAGCCGCCCATGTGGATGCCCTGAGCCTGGGGGGGCCGCAGCACCCCGGCCGGAAAGGGCTTGGAAGCTGTGGGAACAGGTTGTGAACGGTTTGGGAGACCACGAGAGAAAGCGATGCCCGATATCGGTCCACGGCGGACGTACCACCGTGTAGTCGGGCACTCGAGAAGGTTTTCCGCATGACATGAAATGGGGAGGTTACGATGATGTCGCGAAGGGGCTTAGTGGTTATTGCGGTTGTGCTTTTGACGGGATTTCTTCTGATCGGGGCGGGCACGCGGCACGCACAGGTGCTTCAGGCGCAGAATAGGTCCGTGGTCCCGGTGAGCAAGGAGGTGGACGACGCCAAAGCCGAGCTCGCCAAGATGGGACCGCCCTCCAGGGCGTTCGTCCTGATTTCCAAGATCATTCGACCTTCGGTGGTCAGCGTGTTGACCACCCGCAAGATGAAGGCGCAGATGCCTCAGGGACCGTTCCCGTTCGACGACGAGTGGCCTTTCGACGGACCGAACCCCTTCAAGGAGTTCGAGAAGCGTTACGGCAGGGAACGGGAACAGGAAGTCCGCGGACTGGGCTCGGGAGTGATCGTCGATAAGCAGGGCCACATCCTCACCAATAACCACGTGGTCGAGGGCGCCAAGGAGATCAAGGTGGTTCTGCCGGATGAGTCGGAATACACGGCGGAGCTCGTGGGCACCGATTCCAAGACCGACCTGGCCGTCATCCTGCTCAAGGATTGTCCGGCGGAGAAGATCGTCCCCGCCGCACTCGGCGACAGCGAGAAGCTTGAGGTCGGCGACTGGGTGCTAGCCGTGGGTGCTCCGTTCGGTCTTCCTCAGAGCGTATCGGCGGGCATCGTCAGTGCCACCGGACGCTCGGGCGTCGACGTCATCCGCAGCCCGTACCGCTATGAGAACTTCATCCAGACGGACGCCGCGATCAACCGCGGGAACTCCGGCGGTCCTCTGGTCAACTACAAGGCCGAGGTGGTCGGCATCAACACCGCCATCGCCACGGGGACCGGGGCCTATGAGGGTGTGGGATTCGCCATCCCCTCGAAAATGGCCAAGCGCGTCATGGGCGATCTGATCACGAAGGGACGCGTCGTCCGCGGGTACCTCGGGGTCGTCATCCGCGAGGTCCGGGACGAAGACGTCGCGAAGTTCAAGCTCCCGAAGCGTGGGGGGATCGTGGTGGAGAGCGTCTACCCCGAGACCCCGGCGGCCAAGGCCGGGATGAAGGATAAGGACGTCATCGTGGACCTCGACGGGAAGTCCGTCCCGTCCGTGGAGCAGCTTCGCACCCTCATCGCGGACAGCTCGCCGGGCGTCAAGGTCAAGCTGGGCGTCCTGCGCGAGGGGAAGCCGCTCACCGTGGACGTGACCGTCGAAGAGCAGCCGGAACAGATACCGACCGTCATGAACGCCACGGTGGACGAAGAGCTTGGACTCACCGTCCAGACGCTCACCGAGGACATCGCCGCACAGCTGGGCGCCTACAAGGGCGAACACGGCGTGGTGGTGACGGAGGTGGACCCGGAAGGTGCGGCGGCGAAGGCGGGCATCAGGGAGAAGGACCTGATCAAGGAGGTCGCGAACAAGCCCGTGTCGAATGTGGGTGAATACAGTCGCCTCCGGAAGGGTCTAAATCTTCAGAAGGGTGTGCTTCTTCTCGTCAAGACGGGTGAAACGGCCAAACTCGTACTGGTCAAGTGAACCAGACCCCTGGACGTGGTTTGGCCACATGCGCCGCCCGGGTACCCTCCACCTGGGCGGTTGCTTTGTACCCGCCCTTTGACGCTGTTCCTCACCCCCCTCCCATCCCCGCCGTCTGCATTCTGTAGGGGCGAGGCATGCCTCGCCCGCGCTGTGGATTGTCAAAGGCACGGGGCGGTTCGAGACAGACGAACCCGAGGTTCCCCAGGCCGACGTAGATGCGCCCCTCGACCAGCACCGGGGAAGAGTAGACTTCCGCCGTCTTGCCGAGACCCGTCTTCCGGGGCAGGTCCAGTGTCCACAGCGTCGTCTTTGTCTTGAAATCGAGGCAGTGCAGCACGCCCTTGCAGGACACGAGCAGCACCCGGTCCCCGCTGACAATGGGCGACGCCAGGAGCGCCGCGTCGGCCGAGTACTCCCAGAGCGCGCGGCCGTCCGAAAGGTCGATGAGGTAGTATTTCCCGTCCCGGCAGGCCACGTGGACCTGCCCGTGCTCGACGGGAATGGCGGCCAGGACGTTGTTCGGCAGCGGGTGCGACCAGAGTCGTCGACCGGTCTTGGCTTCATGACAGATGACCTCACCGGCCGAGCGACCGCCCGTCACGATGAAGGTGCCCTTGCCTGCTCCGGCGACCAGCTTGTCCTCGGCAAGAGTGATGGGCGAGTTGCAGGCATACTCCAGCGTCTGTCGCCAGCGGACCTCGCCGGTCGCGGCGTCCAAGGCCAGGAGTTGCTGCCCCCGCACGGCGCGGTTCTCCTGCCTGGCCTGGTCGCTCCGCCCGGAACCGACGTACACCATGCCGTCGGCCACGACGGGTGACGAGAGGACATCGACCACCGTGGCTTTCCATTGCTGCCGGCCGGTCGCGAGGTCCAGGCAATAGAAATCGTCGCCCGTGCCGAAGTAGACACGGCCCCCAGCGACACAGGGACTCGCCTCGACCGTCCCCGCGACCTGGAACTCCCAGACTCGCTCGCCTTCGGGTCGGTCGGAACGGGCCTTGAGCGCGTAGAGCCGCGCGCCGGTATCGGTGTGAGTCCCCTCCCCGCAGAGGACGAGCCCCTCGGCGAGCGACGGGGAGGAGAAGACGAGCATCTCCGTCCTGTGCCTCCAGAGGACCCGGGGCTTCCAGCCGGCCGACTCGAGGCCGAACGGGTCGAGACAGTAGATGAACCCCCGGGTTCCGAAGACGGACAGCACGCCGCCCCCCACGTAGAGCCGCCCGTCGCGGACAAGTGGCGAAGACCAGAACGTGACGGGCAGACCGGGCTTGCCGTCGGTGAACACCCAGGCCACCTCCGGGGTCTCATCCGGCAGGGTCGAGCGCCCGTCGTGGCCCAGGCGCTCCGGGCCGCCGCGGAACATCGGCCAATCGCCGGCGGCCGGCGAAGCGGACTTGCCGCCTCGACAGCCGCCCGCGAGGACACCGATGCCGAGCATCAGGACCGACGCCGTCACGGATGAGATTCGCATGGCCCTTCCGTTATCTGAAGGAGACCCGTTTGCCGGGCACGAACGTCTGTCGAGCGGTCTTGCCCTCGGTCGTCGTGAGCACGACAGCAGCGGGGACGACGTCGCGGTAACCGAAATAGACGGTGTCCGCCGCCGGGCCGTCCCCGATGCGCTGACTCGCGAGCGGTTTCCCGTCCTTATCTTCCAAGGTCACGAGCGCGCCGAAGTGGCCCGGCGCACGGACCGTGAGCAGCGGATTCCTCCGCCGGTCGTTGGCCTCCTCGGGTTTTTTCTCAAAGGTGTTGGACAGGAGGTACAGGGCCTTGCCGCTGGCGACGACGAGGTCCAGGTCGCCGTCGTCGTCGATGTCGGCGGCGGCCAGTGCCTGCACTTCACCCAGGTCTTTCAAGGCGACGGGCAGGTCGAAGATCTCGGTCCCTTCGCGCAGGTTGTGGTAGCCGCGGTTCATGACCAGCGAGACCTTTCGCGACGTCGAGCAGATCATCAGGTCGACCAACCCGTCGTTGTTGGAGTCTTCACAGATCAAGTCCGTGCAGCCTCGGATGTCCTGGAACATCTTCCGCACGTCCCCCAGGTAGTCCGGCACTTCTTCATCGACCAGCATCCTGTTGTCGAGCCGGCGGAAGAACTTCGCGACGCCGTCCGCGGCGACGAACACGTCGGGCATGCCGTCGCCGTCGAGGTCACGCGGCGAAAGGCGCGGGTTCGAGAGCGCGGGAAGCGGGATGGACTGAACCGCGGCGAGTGGCATGCCGGGCCGCACTTCGAGGCACGTCAACGCGCCGGGAGACACCAGGACGATTTCGAGGCGATCGGCGACGAGGCAGACGCCGATGGCCGCGAGTTTGTCGGGGCATTTGTCCAGGTCCATTTCGACGGAGATGTCGGTCCATGCTCCCTGCTTGTCTCGGGCGAAGAACCTGGGGCGCCCGCTTTCGAGGGCGGCGACGGATGGGGTAGGCCGGCCCGGGATGAAGCAGAAGCACGCCTCGGACCACGTCTTGCCCGCTAGGCCCGGCGCGGGGGTGAATTGCCAACCGCCCTTGTTCAGGAAAAGCCCCGAGCCGGTGAGGAGGTCGCTCCTGCCGTCGCCGTCGGCATCGGCCGCCTCCAAGACATCCGCGGCCTCGATGCCTTTGAGCGGGTGCGACGAGAACCCCCCTTTGCCGTCCGGTGTGAAGGCCGTCAGTCCGTGGGGCGTCGCGGCGACGATATCCAATCCTCCGTCGCCGTCCATGTCGCCGACGGATAGCGCGCCCGCGGCATCGGGCAGGTCGCCGATCTTGCGGGCCGACGCGAAGGACGTGTCGGCCCAGATGGGGAAGTAGGCCCGGTTGTGGAGGGTGTCGTCGATGAGCCGGATGAGGTCGGCCGCCTCGCCGTTGAAACTCCCCTTGACGAACCCGTTCAGCCGGAGGAACTCATACTCCCCCGCCCTCCCCTTGTCCGGCTTCAGCGACAGGTACTCGGGACTGACCTGAACGAGGGTCGGATCGTCCTCGTCCCTGGGCACCAGCAGCACCGCCGGAGCGCCGATGGCCCCCCTCTCCACGGGTGGCTGCTGGATGTCCGTCCAGTGGATGGTGATCTCGCTGGGTCTCAACTCTCCCTTGAGCACCCGGACGACCGTGAACGTCGCGGAGTTCTTTCCCACCGCGGCGATCTGGAGCGCCGCGATGACCTTGCACTCGCCGACCAGCCACGACACGGGCCGATCAGGGTCGATGAGTCCGTAGGCCCTCAGCGGCACAAAGAGGGCGGCGGCGACCAAACCGACAGTCAACAGGCGGCGGGATGCTCTTGCCCCGGAAGCCAATTCACTGTCCCTCCGGGCGGATCTTTGCGGCGCCGGCCTGGTGGAGGATGTCGTGGTGCATCCGGTCGACGGCGGCGGGGTCGGTCCCGGGGTTCAGGATGCACCGGCCGGTCCTGTCGATCCGGCTGACCGTGTTGAGGGTCGCCCTCGGATCGGCCATGAAGCCGGTCTTGACGTCCTTGGCCTGCATCAGCCGGATCAGCTCGAAGTCCTGACTGTACTCGCGGAACAGTTCGTACAGGACTCCGGTCGTCACCTGGTCGTCGACCATCGGGTAGACGAGCTGCCGCTGCCAGGAGGTGAACATGCCGGCCCCGAAATAGGTGTACTCTTTGGCGCGGCGTTCCGCGCTCCAGTTGGAGAAGTCCACCTGTCCCATCCCCGCGTGCCTGCGGACGACACAGTCCCAGATGATGGGACCGAAGGCCGTGGGGTTCTCGAACGCCCGGCGCATCCCCATTTGGATGGGGTACGAGACGTCCTGGTCGACGTAGACCTTGTTGGTGACGGGCTTCTCCGTGGGACACTTGCTCATATAGAGTCCCACGTGGTTCTTCCAGGACATCCCCCAACCGTCGTTGTGGGCCCATAGGGAGAGTTTCAGGTCGGGACATTCCGCGAGCAGACGCTCGCGGATCTTGCCGCCCGTGTGGCCCATCTTGTCGTGCCAGATGCCCAGGGCGAGCTTCTTCTCCAGCTTGAGCGTGGCCAGGTGGGCGGTCAGGTCCTTGAGGAACGCGACGGCCAGCGCCGCCGTCTCATCGTCATCGCCCATCTGCACGAACGCCGGCTTGCCCGTATCCGCGTCGGTGTAAATGATGGACAGCCCCACCTTGTGTTCGTCCTGTGAGAACGCCGTGGCATCCAGCACCCGCGGCTCGCCGACGGCCTTGCGGTAGGTCTCGATGAACCTGTCCAGCACGGCGTAATCCCACGACCACCTGTCGCCCTTCCTCGTCCATTGGACCATCCCTAGGCTGGAGGTGGTCGAGGGGGCGACGACGGCGATGCCGCAACTGCTCATGCGTAGTTGGCCGAGTTTCTCCAGGTAGGCGGCCGTGACCTTCCAGAACTTCTCCGACTTCCAGCACTCCTCCAGCGGTATGCCGTTGCCCAGGGCGATGACCTCCCACATGGAACGGATGTCGTTGGTCATGGCCGAGCGGGCCGGGTCGGGCACGACGGCGTCCACGACCTCCAGCTCGATGGGGATGAGCGCGTCCAGTCCGGCGACCGCGGCCGTGCCCTTGTAGGCGCCCGGGGCGGCGTCGCGTGCGACCTGGAAGGTCAGCCAGGCGCAGCGCGGCAGGTCCTCCTCCACTTCGCACTGAGGCGTCGGAAGCAGGCAGTCGATGTGCCAGAGTCCCCGTGAAATGCCGTAGGCCGCCGCCTTATCCTCCGCGGCATTGGCCGAAATGCCGATGTCCTTCTGCCAGCGGTAGACGGAGAGGTTTTTCTCGCCGGTGATGTACTGTCCGTAACGCACCCGGACCGCCTCTGCCGGAATGGCCGCACCGCCCGGCCTCCGCAGGTCCGAAACGGTGACGCGGGTGGTCACGGCGCCGCCCCTGGCCTTGAGGAGGATCTGGGCGTTGGCCACCCCGTTACGCGGGGCTACGACGACGACGCTCCTTTCCCCCGGCCCCGGGACCGGCGGACCTTTGACCCCCTTGCTGTTGGCGCCCACGGATACTTCCGCCGACGCCGGAATCGGATAGGCCTCGATCTGCCCGGCCGGGGACGGACTAGCGACCAGGAACAAAGCCAAAAGCCCGGTGGCACAGAGAACAGTCCGCATCCAGGGTGACTCCTCTCAGGCAAAGCATCCATGTCTCTCTGCGACACGCCGCACGCAAAAACGGGGACCCGGAGGCGGGAACGCTGCTGCCTGGGGCAGCGGCATAGAAAAGGCCCCGCGGCGGACTGTCGCTCAGGGGCCTTTCGTTCTATCGCCGGACCGCCTCGCACCGATGACGGAGTCGCACGCCTCTCAGCCGCCGGTGTCCTTCCTCGGAGTTCTTCATCGCTTTCTTCGCGGCGGTATCCGCGGCGGGCTATTTGCCTTCCTCTTTCGTTCCTGCATCACCCGCCGGTGTCTCACCCGTGCCCGTATCGGTGGCCGGCTTCTCACCCGACCCTGTGCTGGCGGGCGGCTTCTCGGTTTCCTTCTTCTTGTTTTCCTCCGCCCTCTTCCTGGCCTCGTCCAGCTTCTCCTGCAGCTTGTTGGCGACGTCCCTGGCCAGTTCTTCGGTCTTGAAGGTCTGGCTTCCGACGCGCTTCACGTACGGCTCGACGGGCTTCTGCTGATCGAACTTTTCCTTCTTCTTCTGGGCGTCGGCCTTTGCCCGCTTCCAGTCGTCCGTGGCCCTTACGTAGTCGGTTTGACATTGCTTCCGTCGCTCCGCCAGCGACTTGACGGGGATCACGTCGTAGGTCACGACTCCCTGGATGCTCTTCACCTCGACCACGATGTAGATCACCGGCTTGCGCTGGGCGGGCGGCTTCGGGGCCGCCGCCCCCTGGACGACGGCCGCCGCGGCGAAGAGCACCGCGACCACTGCCAACATGCAAAACTTGATCTTCCTGTCCACTGGAGTCCGCCTCCTTCTATCCTCATAACCTTTCCGATCGATGTCCGCGCCGCCGGCCCCTCGGGAACCGGTGGCGATCTCTTCCCTTCTCATCCCCTCTCGATTCTCGAATCCTGGACCTCCATTTCGTTTCCGACGCCATCCGCGCATGTCCACGACGAGACGCTGCCGCTCAGTCCTCGTCCACCGCCTTGTAACTCGTCACCGTCAGCCACTTGGCGCCGTCCTTCTCAGCGAGCGTCCCCGTGACCGACGCCTTGTTCTTGTCCATGTCGTTGCCGAGCTTCTTGCCCTTGGCGTCCAGCGTGATGTTGTAGACCGTGCCGCCTTCCTCCGTCAGCTTCACGGCCGTGATGTTCCAGTCATCGTCCTCGGTGATGCTCACGGTGCCGACCACGGTCACGAGCTTTTCCGCGGCGAGCAGTCTCGACACACCCATGAAGAGGCAGGACACTGCGGCACAGGCCGCCAGGAGCAGAAGACGTGTCCTCATCTTTCTTTCCTCCGTGGGGCTTTGCGGCTCGCGGTGCCGGACAAGATCCTTTCCGGCTCTGGGACTACCCTGGAGCCTTTCCACCCGCCGACTCAAGAGGACCCTCTGCCAACAAAGATATTGTATAACCCCCGCCCCCCGTTTTCAAGAGCATGCATTTTCCCGCGCAGAATGACGAATTCCGCTATCTATCCGACGCAGGGAGAGCGGCGGCTATTCAGAACAAACGCGAGACAGGACCTGCGCCGACTTCCGGCGTGCGTGGGGATCGAGCGGCATAACATGCGGCCCGTTCATGACTTACGAACGCGTGGCATCAGGGTGGGCCTCTCGGTCAAACACATCCACCGTGCGGATACTCTTCCTGGGCTGCCCCACGGCCGGTGTTACGACCCCTCTTGTACGGACGGAAGTCAACTGAGGATGGTTCCGAGGGATGCGCCCGCACGCACGAACACATCCAGGGCATGTTCCTTTTCGCGCACGACCTGGACGGTTCGGATCACGAGGAGTCCCGCCCCCGTCGCGACTTCCACGCCGCGGTCGGAGATCCGGACGACCTCGCCGGGGCGTGCTTCCACGGGTTCGTGACTGAAGCCGACCTCCCAGAGGATGAGCTTCCGGGAGCCGAGGTAGCAGAACGCCCCCGGGTAAGGTTCCGTCGCCGCCCGGACCAGGTCGTACGTCCGTCTCGCGTTCTGCTTCCAGTCGATATGTCGGTTGTCGAGGTCTCCCGAGGGAAGATACGTCGCCAGGGACTCGTCCTGCGGGGTGGTGTCGAATTGTCCGCGTTCGAGCATGGCCGTCACGTCGCCGAGCATCTCGCGGCCCGCGATGATGGTCTTCGCGTAGAGCGTGCTCGCGGTGTCGGTGAGCGTGATCTTGAAGCGGCGCTGCGAGACGATCGGGCCGTCCTGGACGCCCTCGCCCATCAGGAAAAACGTGAGACCGCCCTCGGTCTCCCCGTGCAGGATCTGTCCGGGAATCGGCGTCTCTCCACGGTTCCTGGGGAGTGCCGACGGGTGGGAGCCGACCGTTCCGAGTCTCGCTGTGGAGAGGAGTTCGACGGACAGGGTCTCGGGGAAGCCCATCGCCAAGATCGTGTCGGGTCGGAGTTCGCGGATGCGTGCGAGGTTCTCGGGCGTCCCCAGATGCTTCACCTCGTGATGCTCGATGGAGCGGTCCCGGGTCAGATCGCTCAGGTCCCGCCAGTCGGGAATCTCCCCGGCCTGCTCCCTCGCAACCGACCAGACCGCACAGACGTTCCCCTTCCGCTTCAGCGTCTCGTCCAACATGTGCCGCGAGAATTCCACGGTTCCGAGGAACACGATGCGATCAGGCATAGGGCCTCTCCGTCATCGACGCTCAGCATTATGCCCGAAAGCCCGAGCCGCGGCAAGGTGAAGCTGCTTCTGTTGCTCCTCCAGTGGCAGAATCGCGTGGTTTCCATGCGGGCGCCAGCGCAATGCTCCTGCGAGGGGGAATGATTCGAGGGGAGTGTACCGTTTTGCGACGCTAGGGCCTCCGAGCGACGCTCGACGCGTTTCCCCGATTTCGCTGAGCTATCTCTCGGGAGTCGTGCTCGGCTCGACGCTCGGTGCCGCAGCGGAAGAGAGCAGCCGGCAGGTCTGGTCACCGGCCTTGTCGACCGCTTCCGTCCAGGCGTTCCTGAGTCGCGCGAAGAGGTGAATCGCCTCGTCGAGGCGGTGCGGGTTCCGTGAGAGGTCCGCCTCGAAGAGCCGGTAGAAGACGAAGCGAAAGAGCTGACTGAGGTTGTCGACGAGTTGGGGAGAGGCGTCGCGCCGGAGGCCCGAGGGAAGCTCCATGACGATGTTCTCGGCCTTCACGAGGAGTGCGTGAGCATCCTCGTACCGCTCTTCCACGATTCGGCGTCTTGCCTCCTTGCAGAAACAGATCGCCGTGTTGTAGAGGACGAGCATGAGTCTCCTGGGATTGGCGCTCCCCGGCGCTTTGCCGCGACATCTCCCTCTCGTGCTTGTCTTTCCCATGGGTTTCCCCGCAGGTGTGCGGTCTCGCAGTTCATCACCGAGCGCTTGGCGTCCTTCCACCCTAGGCTATCGTCTCCGCGCGGGCACGCACTTGAGGTGTTTGTCCGTCCTGTCTAAACACCGCGGGGACAGGCCGGGTCTCGCCGGGTCGAATGCTCAGCGAGGTTTTCGGACGAGTTCCCTGAAGCGTGCGCCGCGTTCCTCGAAGTTCCGGAACTGGTCGAAGCTGGCGCACGCGGGTGAAAGGAGGACGACGTCGCCGCTCACGGCGCGTTCACGGGCGATCCGGACCGCGCGACCGAGCGTCCGGGCGTGGATGATCTCCGGTTTCTCCGGACTGACGCCGCGGACCGCCGCCTCGATCTCCCCCGCGGCCTTCCCGATGAGCAGCAGCAGCTTCACCTTCTTCACGACCGGAGCGATCATGGGCCGGTACGGGAGGTCCTTGGGCGAACCCCCGGCGATCAGCACCATGTTCCCGTCAAAACACCGGAGTGCCGCGGCGACGGAATTCGGGTTCGTCGCGATCGAGTCGTTGATGTAGGTGACGCCCCGGCGCACCGCGAAGGTCTCCAGGCGGTGCGGGAGCGGCTGGAAACTCCGTATCGCCTCTTCGATCGCCGGCTGCTTGACCCCGAGAGCGATCGCGGTCACGACCGCGGCACAGACGTTCTCGCGATTATGGAGTCCGATGAGCTTCATCCGCTCCAGTCCGCGGATGACGCCGCATCGACGGCCGAGCGCGTACCTCACGGCGTCGCCGTCGAGCCATGCGCCCCGGCCGACCGGACCGCGCGTGCTGAAAAAGAGCCGCTTCGCTTTCCCGGCGTCCGCCATCGCCCGCACCCATCGGTCGTCTGCATTCAGGACCGCGAAATCCCCTCGCCCCTGGTGCTCCAGGATGTGACGCTTCGCCGCCGCATACTTCCTCATCGTCTTGTGCCGGTCGAGGTGGTTCGGCTGAAGGTTCAGCACGACCGCAAGAGCGGGACTGAGCCGGTCGAGATCGAGGTACTCAAGCTGGAAACTCGATATCTCGAGGACGACGATGTCGCAGGGACGTATCCGCTCGAGATCGCACAGCAGGGACCGGCCGATGTTCCCGCCGAGGTGGCATCTGCGTCCGGCGGCCTTCAGGATGTGGGCGATGAGAGCGGCGGTGGTGCTCTTGCCGTTGGAGCCGGTGACGCCGACGATGGGAGCGGGACAGGTCTTGAAGAAGAGGTTCATTTCGGCGTCGATGGGGATTCCGGCGCGGCGGGCGGCCGCCAGGAATTCGTTGTCGAGCGGGACGGCGGGGTTCGCGACGACGAGGTTGGTCTCGGTGAAGTCCTCCATGCGGTGTCCGCCGAGGTGGAACGAGACGTTGGGTCCTTTGACCTTGGCGACGGACTCAGCGAGCTCGGCACGGGTGCGCCGGTCGGTGACGAGGACCTTTGCCCCGCGCTTTACGAAATAGCGGACGGCGCCCACGCCCCCGCTGAAGAGTCCCAGCCCCATGACCGTGACGCGCTTCCCCCTCGCCCTGCTATGACCCTTAGTCGCCAATCCGTGTGGCGACCTCTCCCCCCGCCGGGGGGCGAGGGAATTTGGTTTCTT
>Ga0315282_10001705_pt1 | contig 41153 bp, 39 predicted proteins | sample YL17G07_20_MG_FD_203693 | JGI IMG/M metagenome (GOLD analysis project Ga0315282, IMG submission 203693) | Sediment microbial communities from Yellowstone Lake, YNP, Wyoming, USA - YL17G07_20 | ecosystem: Environmental > Aquatic > Freshwater > Lake > Sediment | place: USA: Wyoming | collected...
ATTTAGAAAGCTCGATTATTTGTTTGATTGGCAGTTGGGACTTGAGCTCGCCCGGGTCCATGTTGCCGCTGACCGCATAAACCTTGCCGAAATCAGAAAGCATCTCGAGCACACTCAAATCCACCAAGTCTCCGGCGTGAAACACCGCGTCAACCCCCTTGAAATATTTATCAAGTTTTGCTTTAATAGATTCTAAATCATCTTTGATGTTATTGATTATTTTAGTCTCTATTTTTCTGAAGCCCGAGGGCGCGATATGGGTGTCGGAAATAACTCCCACCTTCATTTCCGAACTCCGGAACGGTCTTTAATTTTAAATCCTCTTGGTTTGGAGCAGGTGGTCTCCGAGTCTCTTGCCAAAGCAAATCACGCTCAAGACCACTGGCAGGTCAAGGGTTTCCGGGATGACACTGGCGTCGCAGCAAAAGAGGTTCTTGACCTCGGTCTCCAGGTTTTCGTTCACCACTTCGCCGATCCTGGCGGTTCCTCCCGGATGGGTCAGCCGGATGGGCGTGACCGCGATGCTGTTCGGGTCGGCGCCGGCCTTGACCAGTATTTTCGTTGAAATCTCCGTGCCCTTCTTGAGCCGGTCTTTCTCGGTCTTCATCATGGGCTTCTTGAAGCGCTCGTTCTTGAAAATGGTTCCGTTCATTTCGTCTCCCACTTTGACCATTATGCCCATGGCTTTCCCGGTCTTAAGCGCGAGCCAGGGCTTGGTTGGCCTTCCAGCCGCGAGCATGAGCGGGAAGAGGAAGCTCGGGTCCGTGAGATTGGAAAGCACGATTCGCTCGTCATAATGCTCAAAGGTTCCGACCGACATTGGCGGGTCGTATTTGCTTCCTTGCTCATTGGATATGCCGTAAACCATGACCACCGGGTCGGTGAAAAATTTCTTGCCCGCAGAATTGATTCCGCTCCGGAGCAGGATACCCGGAGTGCCGATGCCGCCAGCCGAGAGAATCACGAGCTTGCCCCAGAAATCCTTGTCCCCGGCCGCGGTCTTGGCAACCACGCCCACGGCAATGCCGTCCTGCACCAGCACCCGGTCAACCTTGCTCTTGAGGTGCAGTTCCGCGCCGAGCCTGACCGCCTCGTCCACATAATCGGCTGCAGTCCATTTGGCTCCGCAGGCGCAGCCCATCATGCAGGAACCTCCGGTGCAAAATCCCTTCTTGGCGTATTGCGGACGGATGAACTTGCGGAACGGCTCCCAGTGATAGCCCAGGTCGTTGGCTGCCTTCATTATTCTTTTCCCGGCCGCCCCGAGCTTATCATCCGGAAGCGGTTTAAGCTCCAGCTCTTCGATGGTCTCATCCGAGTAGGCCTCCAGGTCCAGGTTATACTTGGTCTTGAGCCAGTTGGGAGGCGGAACCGCGGTCCCGCAATAAAGCAGGGTGCTTCCGCCCAGGGCAATACCGCGAACCGCGGAAGGAGTGGTCAATCCCGGCATCATGCCGATCAAGTCAACCGCTCCCAGCATGCCCATAATGGTTCCCGGGTTGGACACGCGCGGGCCGCGCTCTATGATTCCGACCTTCTTGCCGGCCTTGGCCAGCCGCAAAGCCACCGCGGCGCCTGCCGGGCCGGTGCCCACCACCAAAGCGTCATAAGTTTTGCCGTGCATGTTCCTACCTCCTTCTTTCGTTTCGTTCTTTCATCAGTTCCATGCCCAGCTCCTCATAGCTTCCCCTCGGCAAGATTATGCTCTCCTCGGGCCGCCGCGCCATTTCCAGCGCGTTCTTCTTGCAGGACGAGACACACAAGCCGCACCCGATGCAGCGGTCAAGGTTCTTCTTGAGCAGCTTCTTCTTCGGCTTGGCAGGGTCATCCGTGAGCCAGAGCGCCTTCACCTGGCAGCGCTTGGCGCACGCGCCGCAATTGTCGCATTCCGCCTCGTTCAACTTTACCATGAATCCGCTGCTGGCCACCACACTCGGAATATTGAGCTTGTTTATCGCGCAGAGGAATCCGCAGCAGCATCCGCAGCAGTTGCAGATGAAGGTTATTTTTTCCCGCACATTGTCCGTGATGTGGACCAGTCCTTTTTGCTCGGAGAGCAGGAGCTTGTCCAGCATCTCTTCTTTGCTTGCCTTGCGGGCGAACCCGCGCGCCACCGCATGCTCCACAAACGGCCCGAAAAGCATACACACTTCCTTGGGCTTGCCGCAGGAGTCGCCCAGCAATTCATGCTCGTGCCGACAGAAACAGTTGGTGATTGCCATGTGCTTCGAATTTTCAATGATATTTTTGACATTCCGAAAAGGCTCAACCGTCTGGCTCGGAGAAATCGACTGCGCAATCGGTATGGTGCGCGTGAACGAGGTCTTGAACCCAAAGCTGGCCTTGCCCCAGGCGTCGTAGTAATAATCGTTGAAGAGCCTGGCCAGGGCGCGCGATTTCGGGTCATAGCCGGCCTTCATGAACTGGAACTCGAAAATCCCGGGCAAAAGCGGCAAAAGCGCGTACGCCATCTCGTTGTCCTTGTCCCGGGCGAACACCAGGCCCTTGTCGCACAGGGTTTCCAGCACCGGCTGGAGCTTGGCTTGCGGCATTCCTATCTTATCCGCGAGCCGGCTCAATTTTTCACGGAAGGGCTGGATGGGAAGCTGGCTTGCGATTCTGGCCTCATCCTCGGTGAAAAGGGTCTTGAGGATGGCCATCAAGTCATCGGTTTTGGGCGCGCCGGTCGGGAACTGGTCAAGTTTATCGGCAAGCGCCTGGTAATGGTCCATACTACCCCCTGAAACAATCGCTTAGCCTAATCTAGCAGATTTATTTCCGCTTGGCAAAAACGCAACCGGGAAGGCCGGGCCTGAATCGCTTGCGGTTGAAGACGAACATTTTTGAGGCCGCAGGCTTGAGCAGGCCAAGGGCCTGGAATCCGCGCGTGATGGACCTCGCGTTGAATTCTTTCCGGAAAATTTCAGCGCAGAGCCTGGCTAATTCCCCGCCGGAAAATCTTTTTGGCAAAAGCGCAAAGAGCGCGGGCGTCAGAATGGCAAGCTCGCGCAGTCTGTGCAGCGCTTTTTTCAAAACCAGCTCGTGGTCAAAGGCCAGTTCCGGGGGTCGGTTAGCCGGAAACCACTCCACCTCCGCGGCATCATCACCGGGCCGCGGCTTGATTTTTTCCCTGCGAACCAGCGCGAGATAAGCGATGGTGATGGTTCTTGTCCGGGGGTCGCGCCGCGGATGACCAAAGGCGCCAAATTCATCCAAAGGGATATTCTTCAGGCCGGTCTCTTCGCAAAGCTCGCGGCCGGCAGCTTCAGACAAATCTTCCTCCATCTCCACGAACCCTCCGGGAACGGCCCAGTATCCCTGGAAGGGCATTTTTTTGCGCCGGACCAGGAGCACATTCAACTTGTGATTGAGGAAAGCAAAAATGACGATGTCCGCGGTTGCGGACTGGCGTGGATATTTGGACAGGTCGTATCCCGGAGGCAGCTGGTATCCGGCACGGTTGATATATTTAGAATAGCCCCTGGGCACGGCTTAGCTCCCGCGCCAGCTTCTGGCGGAGCTGACGCAGCTTCTCGGAATATTTAATCACGTAATGTCCCGGGCTGACCAGGCTGCGCACGCGCGGAGCTATCTTGCGAAACTCGCGAAGGGTCTTTTTCTGGATTTCCAGAATTCCCGGAAGCTCAATAACAGCCTTTCCCTTTTCCATCACCTTCCGGAGCAGAGGTTGGCCCTCAAGTTTTTCGTCCGCGCATCCAATCACATCTTCCGCATAAAATCCATTGTCTCCGGCCTTCCTGAAAATCTGCTTCCGGCTCGGATAGGTGGCCTTGGCGCTGCTTAGCTTGAGTGTGGGTTTTACGCCTTGTTCGGTTTCAATCTCCACCAGCTTGTAAATTCCTCCCAGGGCCGGAGCGTCCCGGCTGGTGACCAGTTCGGTGCCCACCCCGAACGCGTCAATCGGCGCTTTCTTGCGCACAAGCTCATCGATTAGATATTCATTCAGGTCGCCGCTGGCGAAAATTTTGGTGTTCTTTTTGCCGGCCTTGTCCAGGATGCGGCGCACGGATTTGGAAAGGGTGAGAAGGTCCCCGGAATCCAGCCGGATGCCGGCCGGCTCGTTTTTCATCCCGGCCACAATGTGCGCGGCGCGAATGGTGTCATAGGTGTCAAGCAGGAGCACGGCGTTTTCCGGAAAATTCTCGGAATATTTTGCAAATGCGGTCTGGTCGTTTTCAAAAGACATGATGTAGGAATGGGCCATGGTTCCGGAGGGAGGGATGCCTAGTCCGCGCGCGGCATAAACATTGGAGCTGGTGGCGCATCCGCCGAGCACGGCTGCGCGCGCCGCGAGCACCGAAGCCTCGGGTCCGTGCGCCCTTCTCGCTCCGAAGTCCACCACCGGCCTGCCTTGGGCAGCCGCAGCCACGCGCGTGGCCTTGGTCGCAATCGAGGTCTGGAAATTGACCATGGAAAGAAGATAGGTCTCTACCAGTTGGGCCTGAATTATAGGAGCGCGCACCTGAATAACAGGCTCGCCGGCAAAAAAAATCTCTCCCTCCTCCATGGCCCAGACCTCGCCGCTGAACTTGAAATCAAGCAGGTATTCGAAAAATTCCCGGGGAATATGCCTGAAGGCCGGGAGCGATTTTAAATATTCGACCTCGTCCGGCGTGAACTTCAAATTTTTCAGATATTCGAGCGCCTGCTCCAGGCCGGCGAAAACCAGGAATCCCCTATTTTCCGGCAGATGGCGGATGAACATCTCAAAGCTGGCAAGGGGATTATGCTTCTGGGTGAAGTAGCTTGCGGACATGGTCAACTGGTAAAAGTCCGTGATCAGGGACCGGCTCTTAAAATCCAAAAGACCCACCCTCTCCTCCTTTGCGGGTCTGATTTTATTAGCCCGGCCAAAACCTGTCAACCAAATTCAGCTCCTGGCGGCTTGGTTTCGAAAAATCCCTTGCGGTCTTGACAAGCCTGCAAGAAAATTTATATTGGGAAAGAGGTCTAACAGGAGGTCGATAATGACGGATAAAAAGAAAAGTCAGCAGAAATCAGAAGGCTTCAAGATGAAGCCGGTTGCGCTTCTTATGATTGAGCACCGTCTCATCGAGCGCATGATTGCCATAATCAAGGAGGAGGAGGGAAGAATCAACTCCCGGAACCGGGCGGATGTCATTTTCCTAGATACCGCAGTTGATTTCATCCGGACCTATGCGGACCGCACCCACCACGGCAAGGAGGAGGACCTTCTTTTCCGGGACCTTGCGCTCAAGAAAATTTCCGACGAACACAAGAAGACCATGCAGGAGTTGGTCAACGAGCACCTCTATGCGAGGTCCGTGGTGGCCAAGCTGGTTGCGGCAAAGGAAAAATACGCTGGAGGCGACGGCTCGGTTTTGAAGGAAATAATTGACCGCTTAAAGGAGCTTGGGGAATTTTATCCGCGCCACATTGAAAAAGAGGACCGCCATTTTTTCATCCCGGTGATGGCCTATTTTACAAGGGACGAGATGGACTCCATGCTCAACGAGATGTGGGAGTTCGACCGCAAGATGGTCCACGAGAAATACACCAGGCTGGTGGAAAAATTTGAAACGGGCGCTTAAGCCCTAAAAAATAAAGTCAGCTGCAGCAGCCGACCTACTCCGGAGCCAGCACCACTTCCTTCACGCCCGGGACTTTTTGCTTGAGGATCCTCTCAACCCCGAACTTCAAAGTCATGGCTGCGCCCGGACAGCCTGCGCACGCCCCGCGCAGCCTAACCTTGACCGTGCCCTGGTCGCTGACCTCAATCAGTTCGATATCTCCTCCATCCATCTGGATTTGCGGACGGATTTCCTCAATCACCTTTTGAACATCTTCCTTGAGCATACTGCCTCCTAGAACTCGTTCTTGTGCCGGCTGTACCAATCCTTCCATTGTTTCGGGTCAGACCCCAAATCCTTGCCCGAGGCTTCCTTCAACAACTCCAGGAGCTGCGGCTTGATGGCCTGGTCGTCCAGGGCCTTAATCAACTGCGGGATGGCAAAGTCGCCATAGAGTTCCAGCTCCTTTTTCGCCTGGTCCTGGAATTCCGGGTTCGGGCTTTTGAGGTTCTTAATTGCTTTGGAAATCATGCGCTCCAGCCTGGTCGGGAAAATGCCGAGATGGAACACCTCGTCAGCGGTTGCCACCGCCAGACTCAATGTGTACAGGACCAGCACCACAAGAGCTATCTGCGGCCACTTGGTTTTTATATCCATCTTTCCCCCTTTTTAACATTTTAATCATTTGGGCCGGAGATGTCAAACTCAAAGCCCTATTCATTGTGCATCCAGCCTGGCCCAGGCCCAATCTGGCTGAATTTGAACTGAAAAAATTACAACCCCCGCTGTTAAGCCTTATATTTGCTTGCCATACCACATTGGCATATCATTGAATTCAGGCATGAAGATAGGAGTGATTGGCGCCGGCGGATGGGGGACTGCGATTGCCAACCTGCTTGCCGGAAGCGGGCATAGCCCAATGCTCTGGTGTTTTGAGCCGGAACTGGCGGAGCAAATAAAAATCCGGGGCGAGAATAATCTCTACCTTCCGGGCATAAAACTGGAACCGGGAATTGAGCCGACCAATGACCTCGCGCAGGCGGCGAAGGACAAGGAAATAATTATTTTCGCGGTGCCCAGTCATTTCTTCCGGCAAGTTTTTACCAAAGCCGCGAATTCTCCGCCCCCGAAAGCCATCCTGGTGAGCGCGACCAAGGGCATCGAGACCGACACCTTGAAAACCATGAGCCAGGTCATGGCCGAACTGGCTCCCTCCCATGCCGACCAAATCGTGGTCATCTCCGGCCCGAGTTTCGCCCGGGAGGTCGCGCAGAAGCGGCTCACCGCCATCACCGCGGCGAGCAAGAACAAGCCGGCCGCGGAACTGGTCCAGCAAATCTTGAGCACGGATTACTTCCGCGTCTACACCATCAGCGATCTGGTTGGCGCGGAGCTGGGAGGAACTGCCAAAAATGTCGTCGCCATCGCCGCGGGCATCTGCGACGGAATGGAGCTTGGGCTTAACACCCGCGCCGCCATCATCACCCGCGGCCTGGCCGAGAGCGCGCGGCTCGGAATCAAGCTGGGAGCCGACCCCATGACTTTCGCGGGCCTGGCCGGGGTCGGAGACCTGGTTCTCACCTGCACCGGCAGCTTGAGCAGAAACTACCAGGTCGGATTCAAAATCGGCCAGGGCGCGCCCCTGGGGCAGATTCTCGCGGAAATGAAAATGGTGGCCGAGGGCGTGAAAAACGCGGAGTCCATCTACCGCTTGAGCCAGCGCGAGCATGTGGAGATGCCCATCACCGAGCAGATTTATCTTTTGATTTACGCGGGCAAGGCCCCCAAGATGGCGATTGCCAGCCTGATGGGCAGGAAACTGAAAACCGAATTCTGGAGCTGAAGCGTCTAAAATAAAAGGGAGTTGAGATGTCGGAACTATTTGGCCAGGACAAAAAATTCACGGTTGAAAACCTGTGCGAGTTTCTGGTCCGCAAAAAGCTCATCAACGAGCGGCAGCGCAAGGAGATACTGGTCAAGCAGGGAAAACAAAAAGCCCGCCTCCAGCTCGAGCAGAAGGAGATGAGGTTCACCCGCGGACGCGGCCCCATCCAGATGGAGGTTTCGCCCGTGCAAATCATCGCCAGCTTCAAGCTGCCCCTCCCGGAGGACCCGGACAAGCTCATCACCGAAGACCTGATTATGGATATGCTCGCCCGGGAACTGGATATGGAATATGTCAAAATCGACCCGCTCAAGCTCGACCTCGACCTGGTGACCAGAACCATCTCGCGAGCCTTTGCGCGCAAGCACTCCATGATCCCGATTGCGAGCGAGAACAACACCCTGGCCGTGGCCACCGACGACCCGTTCGACCTGGAGGGAATCGACGGCATCAAGCACGCCAGCGGCAAACAAGTGAAGCTGGTCTTAAGCTCCCGCAGCGATGTCCAGCGAATCATCAACGACTTTTACGGGTTCAGGATTTCGGTCTCGGCCGCAGAGCGCGAGCTGGCTCCGAGCTTTGACATCGGCAACCTCGAGCAATATGTCAAGATGCGGCCCGAGGACCAGATTGATTACCAGGACCAGCCCATCATCAACGCGGTGGAATACCTCTTCCGCTACGCCTATTCCCAGCGCGCCAGCGATATTCACATCGAGCCGAAAAGGGATTTCAGCTCCATCCGCTTCCGCATTGACGGCGTGCTCCACGACATCCACCGCATCCCCAAGGTAATTCATTCCGCGGTGGTCAGCCGCATCAAAATTCTGTCCCGGATGGACATCGCGGAAAAGCGCAAACCGCAGGACGGGAGAATCAAGACCGAGCACAAGGGCGCGGAAATTGAGCTGCGCGTGTCCACCCTGCCGGTGGCCTTCGGCGAAAAAGTGGTGGTGAGAATTTTCGACCCGTCGCTCTTGATGCAGGACCTGGAGAACCTGGGCTTTTTCCCCCGTGAACTCGAACTCTTCAACCATTTCATCCTCCGCACCCACGGCATCATCCTGGTGACCGGCCCGACCGGCTCCGGCAAAACCACCACCCTGTACTCGGCCCTGAAAACAATATCCTCGCCCGCGGTCAACATCGTCACCATTGAAGACCCGATTGAGATGGTCTACGAGCAGTTCAACCAGGTCGCGGTTCAGCCCAAGGTGGACATAACTTTTGCCAACGCGCTCCGCACCATCCTGCGCCAGGACCCGGACATCATCATGGTCGGTGAAATCCGCGACCGGGAAACCGCGAGCTACGCCATCCAGGCCGCGCTCACCGGCCATCTGGTTCTTTCCACCCTCCATACCAATGACACCGCATCCAGCATAACCCGGCTGCTTGACCTCGGCATCGAGCCGTTCCTCATATCGTCAACCGTGATCGTCGTGGTCGCCCAGCGGCTGGTGCGCAAGATCTGTCCGCACTGCAAAAAGGAAACTGTCCTGACCGAGGATGACCTGAAGATGCTGGGCATACCGCTCAAGGACCGGACCAAGACCTACAAGGTCTTTTACGGCGAAGGATGCAACGAGTGCAGGAACACCGGATACCTCGGGAGGACCAGCCTGTTTGAGGTGATGGAAATGTCCGACAAGCTCAAGAAGCTCACCAACCAGCGCGCGCCCGGGTCGGAAATCAAAAAAACCGCGATTGACGAGGGCATGATGACTCTCCGCGAAATCGCCATCCGCAAGCTGGGCATGGGCATCACCACGGTTGAGGAAGTCCTGCGCGTGACCGCGGAAGAATGAGCCTGGTCCGGGTTTTTACCCGTCATCCCAATCCGCATTCAAGGACGCCGAGCCTGCGGGAAGGAAAAATATCCTTGTTGATGTTATTATCAATTGCGGAGAAAATATGTTGATGCAGAAGTTGGTAATCGGTGAAATTCCCTATCTGGACTGCTATCCGTATTTTGCGCCTCTGCGTGAAAAATATAGCCAGGCTTTTTTCGCGTATTATGCCGGCCACCCCACGGACCTCAATACCGCGCTCAAGCGCGGCCAAATCGATGTCAGCATCTCCAGCTCCATCGAGTATTGCCAGAATTTCGAGAACTATATGGTCCTGCCCGAACTTTGCATCGGGTCCGACGGGCCGGTCGGAAGCGTGCTGCTCTTCTCCGACATCACCATAGAAGACCTGGACGAAATGACCATCTCGCTCCCGCCCTCGAGCGCCGCCGCAGTCAACCTCATCAAGATCATCCTGGGAAAATATTTCCAGTTCAACAACCAGTTCAAGACCGCCTGGACCGAGGCCGAGGCCCATCTCTTGATTGGCGACTCCGCGCTGCGTGAACGAGCTCTTGAGCGCTATCCTTATGTCTATGACCTGGGCGAGCTGTGGAAGGAGCAGACCGGCCTGCCCATGGTCTTTGCGCTCTGGATTGTCAGGAAAGAGGCCGCCGCGGAAAAACGCGAGCAACTCATCATCCTTCATAAGAGCCTGAAAAACGCAATCGATGACGCCAAAAAAGACTGGAGCAAATTGGCCAACCGCCTGGGCAACTACGAATGGATGAGCAGAAAGGAAATCATCGATTACTGGAAAGGAGTCGATTTTTCCCTCACCGCGCGCCACACCAAGGCCCTGCTCGCCTATTTCCACGACGCCGAGGAGCTGGCCCTGATCGACGCCGCTCCTGAAGAAATCGAGTTCATGGAAATGCCCATTTGAAATCTCGAAATGGCGCAAATAACGGATAAATATTCCCTCCAAACCCGGCCATGACCAAGCGCGAAAAAGTCCTGGTCGCAATGAGCGGAGGCCTGGACAGTTCCTTCGCCGCCGCGTCCCTGCGCGACCAGGGATATGCCGTGACCGGCGCGCATTTCCGCCTCTGGAAACCGGGCGCTGAATCAGAAGCCCCATCGCTCTCCGAGGAATCCGCGCGCCAAACCGCGCAATATCTGGGCATTGAGTTCCGCGTCGTTGACTTGCGCCGCAGGTTCCGGGAGGAGGTCGTCGAATATTTCGTGAATGAATATCTCGCGGGCCGAACTCCCAACCCGTGCGCGCTCTGCAATCCGCGCATAAAATTCAAAACCCTGCTTGAGCTTGCAGACGAAATCTCCGCAGATTTCATCGCCACCGGCCACTACGCCCGTGTCAGCTTTGACGCCGGCAACACCGAATATCATCTGCTTGAAGCCAAAGACCAAAATAAAGACCAGTCCTATTTCCTCGCCTTCCTCAATCGGGCAATCCTGCGGCGAATCATTTTCCCGCTCGGGGAAATGGCCAAGAGCGAAGTCAAAAAGCGCGGCCTGGAAATGAAACTCCCCGCGGCGGCCAATGCGGAGAGCCAGGACACCTGCTTTGCGCTGGACAAGAATTACGCCGGGATTATTGAATCAGTTAAGCCCGAGGCGAAAAGACCAGGCGACCTGGTTGACCTCTCCGGGGAAAAAATCGGCAGCCACAAGGGAATTTATCATTACACCATCGGCCAGCATCGCGGCCTGGCGCTGAACCGCGAGGATTGGTATGTCATTGCCATTGATGCGCGCAAGAATCAGGTCGTGGTTGACCAGGAGCCAAATCTTCTCCACCGCAAAATGCAACTGGCCGGCCTGAACCGGCTTTCAGCATTCAGCCTGCCCCTTGACTGCCAGGTCAAGATTCGCTACCGGTCGGCAAAGGCTGACGCCAGACTTGAAGAAACCGCGGACGGCATGCTCGTGGTCAGCTTTGCCAAACCGCAGCGGGCAATCACTCCGGGGCAGGCCGCGGTTTTTTATCGCGGAGAGCGGGTCATCGCCGGAGCATGGATCGAAAAAGCTTTTGACTGAAAAATGGCAGAAGCAAAACCCAAATTATGCCTGATCACGCTCGGCTGCAAGGCCAACCAATATGACTCCGCGGCGATCCTCGGATACCTCGGCCAGCAATATACGCTCGTGCCGCCATCCCCGGAAACCCCCGCGGACATCTACCTCATCAACACCTGCACCGTCACCCACAAGGCTGATTTTGACGCCCGGCAGTGGATTCACCGGGCCAGGAGGATGAATCCCGCAGCCAAAATCATTGTCACCGGCTGCATGGCCGAGACCGGCCGCGACGAGCTGCAAAAGGAAAAAATTGACTCCCTGTTTGGCGTTAGCGGACGCGCCAGGCTCATCGAGGAACTCGGCGCGACCAAGCCGGAATCAAATGCTGACATCTTTTATCACCCTGCCGGCGGCCTGCAGTTTCGCGCCCGGGCCATGCTCAAGGTCCAGGAGGGATGCGATTACCGGTGCAGCTATTGCATCGTGCCCTATGCTCGGGGCCGAAGCCGGAGCCTGGAGGCCCGGATAATTCTGGACCAGATGCGCTCGCTTTGCGGCCAGGGTTTTGAGGAAATGGTTTTGTGCGGGATCAACCTCGGGGAATGGGGCAAAGATAAAAACCAGGAACTCGCTGACCTCATTGCCGAGATTGAGAACGCCGGCCTTGACCATCGCATCCGTCTAAGCTCGCTTGAGCCTATGACCTTAAGCGACCGCCTGGTCAAGGTCATCACCAATTCCCGCATCATTTGCCCGCATCTCCACATCCCCATGCAAAGCGGCGACAATGAAATTCTCCGCCGCATGAAACGGCCATACCTCTCGGAGGATTTTCTTTCACTTACCCAAAAACTCCTGGCCCAAATCCCGGACCTGGGCCTGGGTCTGGATGTTATCACCGGCTTTCCGGGCGAGGGAGAATCGGAATTCAATAACACTCTGCGCCTGCTCGAACAAATCCCTTTTGCCTACCTCCATATTTTCACCTTCTCGGCCCGGCCCAACACGCCTGCCCAGCGGTTGAGGCCCAAGGTGCCGGAGCGTGAAAGCCAGGAGCGCGCCCGCATCCTCGCGTCGCTCAACGACCAGCGCCGTCGCCAATTTGCAATTAGCCAGATTGGCAAGAAAATGGAAATAGTGGTTGAAGGCAAAAACGGCGAATGGGCCTTTGGACACAGCGGCAACTACCTCTACCTCAAAACGCGCACCAGCCGGGGAATCAGGCAGCGCGCCCGGGTACGGCTGGCGACTGCCGGGGAAGAGCTTATCGCGGAGGAGACCGAGGTTGGATAGGGGAGGCTATTGCGCTCTTGAGGAAAAGCTGGGGCATCGTTTCCAAAAGGCCGAGCTCCTGGAGCGCGCCCTCACCCACCGCAGCTTTGCGCACGAGCAGAACCTGGAAGGAATCAAAAATGGTAATGATGTAATCCCTCCCCACTACGAGCAACTGGAATTTATCGGCGACGCGGTGGTTGACCTGGTCATCGGCCATCTGCTTTTGGAAAAATTCCCCTCGGCCCCGGAGGGCGACCTTAGCCGGCTGCGCGCCCGGCTGGTCAATGTCCACTCGCTCTCGGGCCTGGCCAAAAATCTGGGCCTGAACCAATGGGTCAAGCTGGGCCGGGGCGAGGAAGCCACCGGCGGCAGGAACAAGCCATCAATCCTTTCGGATATCTACGAGGCGGTTTGCGCCGCAGTCTATCTTGATGCCGGATTTGAAGCCGTGCACTCCATGATTCGGCGCCATTTCCAGGAAATCATCAAGGTGATCGATATCGATGCAATCTCCCAGGACCACAAAACCCGGCTTCAAGAACTGGTCCAGGCCGACCTCAAAAAAACCCCCAAATACCGGCTGGCAGCCGCCACCGGCCCGGACCACGAGAAGACTTTCGAGGTTGAGGTCTTCATCAACAACCAGCTGGTGGCAAGGGGCGCGGGTAAAAGCAAAAAAGAGGCGGAGCAGGCCGCGGCCCAAAACGCGTTGGCTATCTTGAAAAATCTTGCTAGAATGAAGGACAATGGCTGACCCGGAAAAAGCTTATTGCATATCCTGCGGGGAAGTAGTCCAACTGGAAAAAGTCAACCTCGGAATCGAGGGCGAGGACCTTTTCCGATGCTCCCAGTGCGGGGCATATCTCGGCACCGCCAAATCCGTGGAGCAGCTCGGACAAAGCCTGGAAACCACCGAGGCCTTGACCCCGCCCCCTATTTTGCAGGAACAGGAAAGCACCGCGCCTACACAATTTGACCCTGAAACCTCGCTGCTCTCCGCAGGCCCCATCCCGGAAGTCCCCATGGACACGGCTCCGGCCAGCCATGTGGAGGCGCGCGCCGAGGAAGAAGTTGTCGCTCCGGAGTCAGCTCCTGCGCCGGAAATTCCCAAACTGGAAGCCATCATCGTGGCCGAGGATTCGGAATTGACCCGCAACATCCTCAAGGAAATGATCGTGCGCAAAGGCTTGAGCCGGCGCGTCATCTCCTGCAACAACGGGTTCGAGTTCATTATCAATTACATCGAGAGCCGCGCCAACAAGGTTCCGCTTGGACTGGCCATCATTGATGTGATCATGCCGGTTCTGAACGGAATCAGCGCCGCGGTTGCCGCGCGCGCGTGGGAAAAGGCCGCAGGCTTCATCCCCATCCCCTTCCTCTATTTCACGAGCAAGCGCTGCGACGATACTTTCAAGCGCGTGATCCAGCACACCCGACCGTCATTATATATCAACAAGGGAGCAAGCGACTCCGCGGCCCAGCTGGAGGTGCGCGTGGAAAAACTGATCAAGCAGTTATTGAAGGAAGATTTTTAACCGGCCATTTTATTCTCGGGCTTCTCTTCCAGGTGCAAGAGATATTTTTTCATCCGGATGCCTTGCGGCGAGCTGAAACCCTTGAGCGAGCCGTCCTTCCCGAGCACCCGGTGGCAAGGAATAAAAAGCGGCAATGGATTATGCGCCAAGGCCTGCGCCACGGCGCGAATGGCTTTCTGGTTCTTGAGCTGCTCCGCCACCCAAGCGTAACTTCGGGTCTGGCCGCGAGGAATTTTAGAAACAACCTCCAGCACCTTCCTTTGAAATTCGCCCAGCTCCGAGAGGTCGAGCTTGACCAAAATCTTCGGAGCAGCTCCATAAAAATAATTTTTGACATAGTCCATCGCTGCCAGGACATCTTTGGTAGGATTGGCGCCGGCCTGGGCTTGGGGAAAAAGGTCTAAAATATATTCCTCGATTTCGGCCTTGTCCCAGCCGGGAAGAACTAGATACTTGATTCCCTTTTCCCCGGTCACCATGCCGGCATCTCCAAGCGGGGTTGCAAAAATCCAGTAGCTAATCATTTTCCCTTCTTCCCAGAATCCCCAGCAAGGGTTCAAGTTCGCTCATTTTCAAGAGCCGGGCGATGAGGAAATACATTCCCGCGCCACCGGCCACCGCGATGGTCACCCACAAAATTTTGGCAGGAGCATGCCCGCTTTTCAACCAGATTCCAAGTCCGGAGACATAGATTGCCAATAAAACCATGGGCAGGCTTGCGAGCAGGCATTTCAAAATCGTGTCGCCCAGGTGGGCAAAATTTATCTTGACGCGCCGGGTCGTGAAGAGAATGAAGAGCAGCGCGAAATTGCTCATGGTCGCAACCGAGGTTGACAGCGCCACGCCAGCGAAGCCGAGCCTATCTATCCGCGTGAGCGTTGCGCAGCCGACCAGGTTTATAACCATGCCCACCGCGGCGCACCATGCCGGGACCCGCGCATCCTTCAGCGCGTAAAAACTCTGGGTCATGATCCTTGCGCCCGCGCTCGCCCATAGAGCCAAGGCGTAAAAAAGCACGGCGAACGCGGTATTGAGCGTATCCGCGCTTTTGAATTCGCCGTGCTGGTAAATCAGGCTAACGATGGGCACTCGCAAAAAAATCAGGCCGAGCATGGAGGGGATGATGAGGAACGCCACGAAGCGCAGGCCGAACCCCAGGAGGTTGCTGAAATTGTCCAGCTGGTTTCGGGCCGCGTACCTGCTCAAGTTGGGAAGGATGGCGGTGGCAATGGCAATCCCGAAAATGGCGAGCGGGAGCTCGATGAAGCGGTCCGAGTAATAAATCCAGCTTCTTCCGCCCGGGAAGCGCGAGACAAAAATGGTGTTGACAAAAACATTGATCTGATAAATGGATGCCGCGAAAATGCTCGGAAGCATGATTCTTCCGATCTGGCGCAGACCCGGATGGCGCAAGTCCAGGTGAAGCTTGAAATAGAACCCGTGCTTGAGCAGCGGCGGCACCTGAATTAAAAATTGCAGCAGGCCCCCGACCAGCACGCCCACCACCAGCGCCACTCCCGGGTGCCAGAACTGGTAGCGATGATTGATGAGCACGATGGCCAGGATGCACGCGAGGTTGAGCAAAATCTGGCTCGCAGCCGGAGCCGCGAAATGCCGGAAGGAATTCAAAATGCCCATGCAGAGCGCGACCATGCAAATCATGATGGTGTAGGGGAACATTTCAAAAGTCATCCTGGTCGCGAGCTCCATTTTGCCCGCCACATTTTCGAATCCCGGGGCAATCAATCTTGTAATTTGCGGAGAAAAAATCATGCCCAGCGCGGTAATCATGCCCAGAAAAATCAGGGTCACCCAGAAGGTGGAATAGGCCAGCTTCATCGCCGGCTCTTTGCCCTTCTTCTCCAACTCCTCGGTGAAGACCGGAATGAAGCTGATGGTGAGCGAGCCTTCGCCCGCCAGCTTGCGCAGCATGTTGGGAATGCTGAACGCCACATAATATGCGTCCGCAATGTAATTGGCGCCAAAGGCGTTGGACGCCACCATATCGCGCACCACGCCCAGCACGCGGCTGACCATGGTCAGGCCCGCAATCACGCCGCCGCTTTTGGTTATTTCCTGCTCCTCGCTCAACTCAAACTCCCCTGCTTCGAGCCGGGAAAAGGAGGCGATGAACCTGCAGGTTGAGCCGCACCTTCAACCTGTCTCTCACCATCCATCTCGCCAGGGTCGCGGCGTTAAGTTTTCCGGCCGCGGGCGAAAAATTGACCACAAATTTTCGGTCAAGCCGGTGCATCCTCACTCTGGCTTTCGCCCAATCATAGTCGCCTGCATGGCAAAGCACAAATTTCAGCTCGTCGCCGGGTTTTAGGAACTCCAGGTTGGAAAAATTGTTCGCGCCTTCCTCGCCGCTGCCCGGAGTTTTGAGGTCCATAATGATGTGCGCCTTTTTCGGCACCCGGGCCAGCGAGAGCGAGCCGTTGGTTTCAATTATGACCTGATGTCCGGCTTTAATGAGCTCCGCAATCAAATCAATCGCCTCATCCTGCACAAGCGGCTCTCCGCCGGTCAGCAAAATTTTCCCCAGTCCCTCTTCGCGCGCAATCTTCACAACCTCCTTCACTGACCGCTTCTTCCCGCCCTTCCAGGCATATTGGGTGTCGCAATATGAACAGCGCAGGTTGCAGCCCGCGAGACGGGCCACAAGGCCGGGCCAGCCGGCATCAATCCCCTCGCCGATGATGGCCGGGTAAATTTCCTTCACCAAAAGCGCCAAAGCCTTACTGCCCTTTCTTTTCCAGGGTCCCGCCAGGCTCAACGCCCGCCCCCGGCTCCACGGTCCCGCCCTGCTCTTCTTCAAAACCGCCATGCTGGTATTTCTTGACCGCCTCCAGGTGGTCGATGTATTTGGACGAGAAAAAGTGCGAGCCGTCCCCCTTGGAAACAAAATACAGATAGTTGACATTCGCAGGCCAGAGCGCGGCGCGAATGGCATATTTCCCCGGATTGCAGATCGGCCCGGGCGGCAGGCTGCGAATCTGGTAGGTATTATAAGGAGTGTGCGTTCTAAGGTTGGTGCGGGTCAGGTTGCCGTTGAAATTGGGCATCATCCCGTAAATCACCGTGGGGTCCATGCAAAGCGGCATTTTCAATTTCAGCCGGTTGTAAATCACCTGCGCGACCAGCGGTTTTTCGCTGAACCTCCCGGATTCTTTTTCTACAATCGAGGCGATGGTGATGGTCTGGTGGCGGGTGTAGCCGAGTTCAATCGCTCTCTGCTCAAACTCCGGCGTCCATGCCCGGTTGAAATTTCCCACCATTTGCCTGACCAGCATTTCCACCGTGTCAAACCGCCGCACGAAATAAGTTTCCGGATATAAATATCCTTCCAGGCTGTCCGCGTTGATTGCGAGGGAGCGGATGAATTTGGGGTCTCGGCAAAGGTCGAGAAAATGCTGCGATTTCCCGGGCCAGATTTTATCAATCTCCAGGGCGATATCCCAGATGTTGGATCCGGGCGGCACCAGAAGCCGGCAATATCTTTGCCGGCCTTCAACCAGGATGTCTATCACTTCGAACAGGCCCATGCCCTGGTCGAATTCATATTCGCCCGGCTGCATGCGCTTGTCCGCGCCCTTGATTTCCGCGATGAAAAGAAAAAGACGCTCGTTGCTGACCACCAGATTTTCTTTCAGCTTGCGCGCGACCTTGGCCATATTGTCCCCAGGCTCAACCGTGAGCAGCACCTTGGAAGCGGAACTCGCGGGCGATTCCGAGGTTTTGGGCCGCAGGAAAAGTTTGGCCGCCTGGTATAAAGTCAGCGCAGCCGCCAGCGTGAGCAATAGATAAAGCAGTCGCTTCTGCTTCACGGCCTGCTCCTGCGCAGCTCCAGGAAGGACTGGAGGATGAGGGACGCAGCCACCTGGTCGCGCACCAGTTTTCTTTTGCCCCGGCTCATGTCCGATTCGAGCAAAGCCCTTTCCGCAGCCGAGGTGGTCAGACGCTCATCGCAGAGATGAACCGGGATTCCAAGCCTCGCTTCCAGCATCTCCGCAAACCTCTCCGCCTGAACCGCCTGCCCGCCCTTCTTCCCGCTGGTTCGAATGGGCAGGCCAATCACAACTTCCGAAACCTCTTTTTGCCTCACAATTTTTCCTATCTCGGCCACCAGGTTTTGCGCGCCTTTGAATTCAATCTTGCCCAGGGGCGAGGCAATCATCCCCATCGGGTCGGAAAGCGCCAGCCCCACCCTTTTCTCGCCCAGGTCTATTCCCAAAATCCTTCCGGACATTATTCTGCGCCCATGGCCTGCAAATAAACTTCGCGGCTGCGAGGGCCGTCGCACTCGCAGAAAAAAATCCCCTGCCAGGCGCCGAGCATGAGCCGCCTGCCCGAGACCGGGACTGACACCGAGCTTCCCAGAAGCGCGGCCTTAACATGCGCATCCGCATTGCCTTCGGCATGCCTCCAATTGCGGCGGCGGGGATATTGCTCGCCAAGCGCAGCTATGATGTCCTCGGCCACATCCGGGTCCGCATGCTCGTTGAGCACCAGCCCCGCGGTGGTGTGCGGGCAATAAACCACGCAGACGCCTTCTTCAATCGCAAGCTCGGACACCGCCTTCTGCACCTCTGCGCTGATGTCAATCAGCTCGACCCTGGAACTGGTTTTCACGCGAATTTTTTTCATTTATGCCTCTCGCCATTTATTTTGACTTGTTTCAGAACCTGCTTCCAGTTCTGGCCGGGAACAATCTTGCCCAGCACCACCCTGGATTTCGCGCCGGTGGCAAACGGGAGATTCCCGCTCATGCCGCGAAGGCAAAGCTCTCCGAGCAGGCCAAAGCCAATCGGCTCCTTGGCCTGGAGCGGTATGCCCAGGGCTGAACTCAAAATTAGTTTTTTGCCAAGCGCCCGCTGCAACTCATAACACAGCGCCTGATTTTTCGCGCCGCCGCCGGAAGCGATTATCTCGTCAAACCGGAAGCGCGGGTAATTGCTGATATAGCATTGCGCAATCATCTCCGCCACCGCGACCACTCCGCTCCGGAGCAGGTCCGGGCCGTCATGCCGGAGCTGAAATTTCATGCCGGATAAAATATGCTCAATCCATTGTCCCCCGAACTCCTCCCGACCGCTGGTCTTAGGCGCGGGCCTGGAAAAAAAGTTGTGGTTGAGAAAAGCCCTCACCCATTTTTCGCGCGGCTTGCCCGAAAGCGCGATTCTGCCGTTAGGGTCATATTTCAATTTCCCGGCGCTCACTCTGGCGGCAAGGCCGTCAATGAGCAGATTGCAGGGGCCGGCGTCAGTGGCATGGACTTTTTCCGGTCCCCGGCCTTTGGGGAGCAGACTGAAATTGACAATTCCGCCGAGGTTAATCACCATCCGGCTGCGCTTCCGGGAGGCAAAGAGCAGGTATTCTGAATATGCCAGCACCGGCGCGCCCTCCCCGCCGGCGCTGATGTCTGCGGGACGGAAATCCGAGACCGTGGTGATTCCGGTTCGGGCCGCGATCACGCTCGGCTCCGCGATCTGGAGAGTTGCGCGGATTTGGTATCGGCCGATTTTTTTCAATTCGGGAAAATGGCCGATGCTCTGGCCGTGGCTGGCGAGCAGGCTGATGCGATTTTTCTTGACCCGGCTCGCGGCAATCAGCTTGAGGGCCGCATCCGCGAAAACCTCTCCGAGAAAAAAATTGGCCCGGGCCACTTTTTCAAAAGCCGGTTCGCGCTCCATCTCGGCCAATTTTTCCAGCGCCCATTTTGGGTAAGGATGGTCCTGGTGCAAAATCAATTTGATTTTGGCGGTTGGCAGCAGTTTCAGAGTTTCAAAAATGGTCGCGCTTATGCCATCGCGGCTGGTGCCCGAATTCAGGCCGACGATAATCATTTCGCGGCGCGGCTCCTCTTAAGCTCCGCCTGCATCTCTCTCCGCAACTTTTCCTCGGTCATCACCCGGTAGCCGAGCATGGCCATGGCCAGCGCCGCCTGCTTCATCATCGCGATTCCTCTGGCGCTCCGAGCCGCGTCCGCAAATTCCTTCGTGTGCCCGGGGGCATTGGTTATGGCCATGCTGGGATGAAGCGCCGGGACTTTCCAACTCAAGTTGCCGAGGTCCGTGCTTCCCATCTCGGCTTTTTCGTCTCCCTGCTTGATTTTGATTTCAAGCTGCTCGAAGATTTCCCACAGAATTTTGCCTGCAGCCCGATTGGGCAGGAACGGCGCATAGGCCAATTTTTTGTTCAACTCCACCTTCAGTTTGGCGCCCATGGCTTGGGCCGATGCCTTTCCCGCCTGCGCCACCATTTCCGCAAGCTTCATCGCCTTGTCCAGGCGGTCGTGCCTGACCCAGAATTCAGCCTTGGCGCGGTCAGGAATGATGTTGGGGGCCTTGCCGCCTTCAATGATGATGCCGTTCACCCGCGCGAATCTGCTCAACCTGGCGCGCAGGGCATTGACCTTGTTAAAGGTCTGGAGCGCGGCATCCAGGGCATTGATGCCCTTCTCGGGATGAGCAGCAGCGTGCGCAGCCCTGCCGATGAAATCCAGTTTCACCTCCACCAGCGCGAGCGACAGCTTGTAAATCTCGGTGCGGTCCGAGGGATGAACCAGCATGGCCAAATCCAGATGGTCAAAAGCGCCGGCGTTGCCTAAAATTATTTTCCCGCCGCCGCGCTCCTCGGCCGGACAGCCAATCACCTCGATGCAGCCCTGCAGTTCCGGAAACGACTTGCGCAATATCACCGCAGCCGCAACGCTCGATGCCGCAATCAGGTTGTGGCCGCAACCGTGCCCGATTCCAGGCAGCGCGTCCAGCTCCGCGAGAAAGCAAACAGCCGGCCGACTTTTTTCTCTCCTTGCAAAGGCGTGAAAGCTGGTGGCCAGGCCGGCCAGATTTTTTTGAATTTTGAATCCCTGGGACGCGAGATATTTGATGAGCACTCCCGCAGTCTTTTGTTCCTCAAAACTCAACTCCGGGTTTTGATGGATTTGCAGCGCCAGCCGCTCCCATTTTTTCCCCTCGCGCTCCAGGGTTTTTTTCATCCGGGAAAGAATCGGCCTGCAATTCATGGTTGTTTATATCATATTCAAAGCCTGGCTCATGGGCAAGCGTGCAGTCGCGGGATTTGAGCCTTGCTTTGACAAAGCGGCCAATATCTCTCTATAATCTTTGCTATGATGAAAGCGCGAAAACATCTGCGCGTGCCGGTTCCCATCAAGATAAAATTCAAGCGCGAGAACCGCGACCAGTCCGAAGAGGCAAGAATCTGGGACTTGAGTTGGGGCGGCGTCTTTTTATGCACGGCCCATCCCCTGGAGCCGCGCTCGCGCCTGCTTTTTGAATTCGAAATTCCCGACCAGCAGGTGACACTGGAGATTTGGGGAACCGTGGTGAGAGCGCAGGACAGCGACCCGCAGACTCCCAGCGGCGTGGGCGTGGAGTTTGACGAGTTGGACCACGAATCGCGGAGCCAGCTTCAAACCCTGGTTGACCATTTTGTCCGCAACCTTCTCCCGAAAAATAAATAATGCCGGATGCTTGCCAGGAAAGGTATGCGCTGGTCGCGCCGGCGCTGCCGGTTGATAAGAATTTCGAATACCGCATCCCGAAAGAGCTTAGCGCAAAGGCTGCGGTGGGCAAGCGAGCGCTTGTGCCTTTCCGCAATCGCAAAATTACCGGCTACATTCTCAAAATTTACGACCAGCCGGAATTGGAGCCGTCCCAAATCAAATCGGTCATAGAGCTGCTTGACCAGGAGCCTCTTTTCAAGCCCGAACAGCTTGCGCTTTTCAACTTCTGCGCTGATTATTACCAGGCGCCGCTCGGCCAGGTGCTCAAGACCGCACTGCCTCCGGGCATCAATGTTGCATCGCAAAGGCTGGTCTGCATCACTGAACTTGGAGGGGAAAGACTGCGATGGCTTTCCGGCACGGAAAGAGAAATCCTGGAGCTGCTCGACCAGTTTGAAGAACTGCCCATCGAAAAAATCGAGGCATTGACCGGAGAGCCGGCTCTGGATTCCCGGCTCAAAAAGCTCGCAGCCCAGGGCCTGGTCGAAATCATTGAAGAAGTTGCAAAGGCCCGGATGAGGGCTAAGGAGGAACTGGAAATCCGGCTCAAGCGTTCCTTGAGCCAGGATGAGGAGCGGTCAATTTCCAGGCGTGCGAGGGAACAGTTTCGCCTGGTTCAGCATCTGAAAAATACCGGTCCGGTCCTGGTCTCGGAACTGCGCGACCTTTTCAAAAATCCGCTCGGGCTTGCGCGCAGCCTGGAAAAACGGGGCCTGGTGGCCATGTCCCGAAGGCGGGTGGAGCGCAAACCTTTTGCGCTGGAGCTGATGCCGTCTCCAGCGCCTGACCATTTAACCCCCCATCAGCAATCCGCCTTGCAGGAAATTCAGCCGGCAATGGTTGAAAATCGCGGCGAGGTCTTCTTGCTGCAAGGAGTGACCGGCAGCGGCAAGACCGAGGTCTATATGCAGGCCGCTAGAATCGCACTCGGCCGCGGCAAGTCCGTGCTTATCCTGGTTCCGGAAATCGCGCTCACCCCCCAGCTCATGCACCGGTTCCGCACCAGATTCCCCGAACAAAAAATCTCCATGCTCCACAGCGGTCTTTCGCCGGCGGAGCGATTTGACCAGTGGTGGCAGATACGGCGGGGCGAGGTGTCCCTGGTGATTGGCGCGCGCTCCGCGATCTTTGCTCCGCTCGAAAACCTGGGCCTGCTGGTGGTTGATGAAGAGCACGATTCGGCCTACAAGCAGGAAAGCGGAGTTCATTACCAGGCGCGGGACCTGGCGGTCTGGAAGGGCAGGAAGGAAAACGCGGTGGTGATTTTAGGCTCGGCCACGCCCTCGCTGGAAAGCGCTCACAACGCGGAACAGGGCAAATATCGCCTGCTGGAATTGCCGGAGCGGGTTGATTCCCGTCCGCTTCCGCAAATCGAAGTTTTGGACATGCGCGAAGAGCTTAAGCAGGAACCAATTTCACCGCAGCCTGCAGGCGGAAAGGAGTTAAGCCCGGAGAAACAGCTTGCCGCGGGCCGAATCATCTCCGAACCGCTGAAAAGAGAATTGCTGGAAAATTTCCGGCGCGGCAATCAGAGCATAATTTTTCTCAACCGGAGAGGTTTTGCGCCGGCGCTTCTCTGCCTGGATTGCGGCCAAAGCTTTGTCTGCCCCAACTGCTCGGTCGCGCTCACCTGGCACCAGAAGCGCACCCGGCAAAAAATATCGCCGCTTTACGGCGAGCTTACGGCTGATTCCTACCTGTTGTGCCACCACTGCGGGTATCACAGCGCTGTTCCCGAATATTGCCCGAACTGCCTTTCGACCCGGCTTCGAGAATTCGGCATCGGCACGGAGCGGGTGGAGGAAGAGCTGAAAAGAATTTTGCCCCAGGCCAAAGTTGCGCGCATGGACCGCGACACCATGTCGGGCCGGCGGTCGTATTTTGAATTGATTCAGCAGATGGAGTGCCGCGAGATAGATGTCCTGGCCGGAACGCAAATGGTGGCCAAAGGCCATGACCTTCCGGGGGTCACCCTGGTCGGGGTGCTGCTTGCAGACCAGTCGCTCAACATCCCTGACTTCCGTTCCGCAGAACGAACCTTCCAGCTCATCACCCAGGTTGCGGGCCGGTCCGGACGCGGAGAATACCCGGGCAAAGTCATCATCCAAACCTTCAACCTGGAGCATTACGCGCTCCGCCGCGCGCTGGGGCATGATTTCAAGGGATTTTATGAGGAGGAAATGGCCCTGCGCAAGAAATTTGGGTATCCGCCGGTCAGCCGTCTGGCGCTGTTTCGGATTTCAGGCATAAAACTGGAATTGGTTTCGCAGGCGGCGCGCAAGCTGGCGCAAATCTCCAGGCGCCTCAAAGCCCGCAGGGAATTCAAAGAAATAAGGCTGCTCGGCCCGGCGCCCTGCCCGATTTTCCGGCTGCGCGGCAAAGCCCGGTTCCAGCTTCTGGTTTTTGCGCGCCAGCCTTCCGCTCTCGGCAATTTTGTAAGATATATCACAAAAGAATTCGAGAGCCGGTCCCCGGACTCGGTCCGGCTCGACCTGGACCGCGACCCCGGGTCTTTGCTATAAAAATTATTGGGCTATCATAGGCGGTAATGGGCAAAATCTGGGAATGGATAAAAATCTCGCTTCTCATCGCGGGCCTGGCCATGATTATTTTTCCCGACCTTTCAAGCAAGAGCAAAAGGCTTCGCGTTCTTCCGACCCAGGCCGAGCTTGATGCGGTTCTTCCCGGCTCATCCATCAAAGACAAGCCGGCCAAGCCGATTCCTTACTATCCGGGCACGGTCCAGGAAGGGGGGAAGACCAGGCGCGCCGCGGCGTTGCTCACCGCGGAACTTCCGCCGAAGGTCAAAGGTTATACTGACGAGATAAACATTCTGTTCGCGATTGACGAGGACGGCAAGGTCATCGGCTTGAAAGTAATCAGCCAGCGCGAGACGCCCTATTATTTCAGGATGGTCCGTGCGGCCGGTTTTTTCGAAAAGGTCAAGGGCAGCAATGCCGGCCAGATTGCGGAGATAAAAGCTGTGAGCGGAGCGTCGGTCAGCTCCAAGGCCATCCTGGACGATGTTCAAGGAGCGTCTGTGCTGGCGATGCGAGAAATTTTCAAGCGCGAGGTCCCGGCAGTGAAATCCGCCTCGCTTGCCGGCATCTATCTTGCGCCGCGCATGCTCGCGCTGATGATGGTGCTGGTCCTGGGCCTCGCAGCCCGCTTCCTCAAATGGCGCCCCTTGCGATGGGCGGTTCTGGCTTTGAGCGTGATGGTAATCGGCTTCTGGCTCAAAACCCCGTTCGCGCTTCCGCACCTTTTCCAAATTGCCGCTCTCCAGGTTCCTTTCCAGAGCAACCCCTACCTGGTGCTTCTCGGAGGATTTGTAATCCTGACAACAATTATTTTCGGGCCGCTCTGGTGCGCTTGCCTCTGCCCTTATGCCGGCTTGCAGGAGTTGGCGTCTGAACTCGGCAAGAGGCAGCGATGGCGGCCATCACCGCGATTGGTCAAGGTTGCGCGGGAATTGCGCTGGGTGGTTCTCGGGGTTTGCGTGGTTCTGTATTTTCCGCTGGGGATGAGGTCCGGGGCCGAGATTGAACCATTTTTCCATCTGTTCTCCAAAGGCTGGACCGCGGCCGGCTTATTGCTCGTGGCGGTCACGCTTGCGGGCAGCATTTTCATTCCGCGCTTCTGGTGCAGGTTCTTCTGCCCGACCGGCGCAGTCCTGATTTTGCTTTCCAGCCACCGGAAAATTTTCAGGAGAATCGAACAGGGAATCCGCGCGAGCAAAATCGATTCCAGCGAGGCTTCCTCTTCTGAAACTCAATCGACTCTAATCAGGTGATATTTCTTTTTGCCCGAACGGAGCACCAGGAAATGCTCGCTGGCAAGGTCTTCCAGGTTCAGCGAATAATTCTGGTCGTCAATCCGCTGGTTGTTCAGGTACACGCCGCCTTCCTTAATCTTGCGCTTGGCCTCGGCCCGGCTCTCAAACATTCCGCACCGGTGCAGAATCTCGACCAAGCCCACGCCCTTGGCAAGTTCCGACCTGGCAAGAGCAAAGCTGGGCGCCTGCTTGAACGCGGACAAAAGTTCCTGGTCGGAAAGCCGCTCGAGCTTCTCGCTGAACAAAATACCGCTTGCGATTTCCGCGTCCCGGGCCGCATCCTTGCCGTGAACCAGCGCGGTCACCTCCAATGCGAGTCTGCGCTGCGCCTCTCTTTTCTCCGGCTCCTTTTTGACCAGCTCTTCGACCTCTTTTATTTCGCTCATTTTGAGCAGGCTGAAATATTTCAGGTATTTCACCACATCGCGGTCATCGGTTTGAATCCAGTACTGGTAGAACTGGTACCGGCTGGTCTTTTCCGCGTCCAGCCACACGGTCCCGCTCTCGCTTTTTCCGAACTTGGCGCCGCTGGCGGTGGTGACCAGCGGAAAGGTCATGCCGTAGGCCTCTTTCTGCTGAAGCCTGCGAATCAGCTCAATGCCTGCAGTGATGTTCCCCCACTGGTCCGAGCCGCCCACCTGGAGACGGCAGTTGAAATGCTGACGCAGGTGCAAGAAATCATAGGCCTGGAGCAGCTGGTAGCAGAACTCGGTGAAACTCATTCCCTCCTCACTCGCAAGCCTCTGCTTGACCGACTCGCGTGAAAGCATTTCTCCCACCCGGAAATGCTTGCCGATGTCGCGCAAAAAGCCGATCATATTCAAATGCCCGAGCCAGTCAAGGTTGTTGACCACCAAGGCCTGGCTTTTCCCGACCGAAAAATCCAGGAATTTTTCCAGCTGCTTCCGGATGCCTTCCAGGTTCTTTTCCATGGTGTCGCGCAAAAGCAATGGCCGCTCCTTGCTCTTGCCGCTGGGGTCCCCGATCAGGCCGGTGCCCCCTCCCATCACGCCGATGGGCTTATGGCCGGCGCGCTGGAGATGGACCATGCCCATAATCACGAGCAGGTTGCCGATGTGGAGGCTGTCTGCGGTGGGGTCAAATCCCGCGTAAAAAACCAGATGCTCCTGGTCCAGAATTTTGGCCAAAGCAGGGTCGGTTATTTGAAAGACATATCCCCTGCTTTCCAGCTCTTGAAAAACTCCCATCAACCTCCTCCAAGCAAAGCATATTATCATCCTCCAGCCGGACTTCAAATCCGCGCCGCCGCCAAGGCGAGTTCGGCCGCGGCCTTTGAATTCCCTCGCCGGCCAGCTATAATATTTCCCATGAAGATAAAATGCGAGGCGTGCGGGGCGGAGTATGAAAATCCCGTGAGCCTTATCTGCGACAATTGCGGGTACCGCATGACCAGGATCAGGCCCCAGAAGGCTGAAGAGAACCCGGAATTCGTCCGGTGCAAGAAATGCGGGGCCAAAGTCAACTGGGGCGTAAAAATCTGCCCGAACTGCGGAGACCTCGTCCGCTACGGGTAAAAAAACAACCAGCTTTTGAAGCCGGAACGCGTCATAACCTATGCCGTGCTTTTTTGCATAACCTTTGCCACCCTCGGCCTGGTCTTGAGCCAACAGATAGTCCTGGCCCACCGGCTGGCCTATGCAGCCATCCTGGCGGTCGCGATTTGCTATCAGGCTTTTCAGCTGCGCTGGAACCGCTGGGTGTTCAATTCCTTTGCCATCCTGGTCCTGGTCTTGAGCCTGGTCTACGGCATCTGGTTTGCCGAATATCCCATCCTGGCTGCGATTTATTTCATCGGGTACATCATTCTGCTCCGGGCCTTTGAGCTTTCCACCCCGCGCGATTTCAAGTTCGCCCTCCTGCTTAGCCTGTTTGAAATTTCCGCTGCCAGCCTGATGCTCATCTCGCTTAGATACTTTTTCCTGCTCGCCGCCTGGCTGATAGCCGCGCTCTTCAGCCTCTGCCTGGTCACCATTTATTCGCGAGCGCCTGTTAAAAAGCCCCTGTCCGCTCCGGGAAGACTGCTTGCGCTTATCATCAGCGCGAGTTTTTTCAGCATGGTCTTCGGGGTATTCCTCTTTTTCTTCCTGCCCCGAATCGGCTTCAGCTTCATCAGCCTGCCCATGGAATCCGGAAGGTCCTGGAGCGGATACTCCTCAACCATAACCGTGGGCGATGTCAGCAAGATTCTCGAAGACCGAACCCCGGTGATGCGCGTGCACACGGACGCGCCGAATGAAATCGCGGGAATAAAATGGCGGATGCGGGCCATGGAATATTATGAAAACAACTCCTGGCATGACCGCTTCGGAATGGCAGATGTTTTTCCGCTCATCTACAACCTGCCCACCACGGTTGACCTCAAGCCGCCCAAGGGACTGAAGCTGACCCAGGAATTTTACCTGGAGCCGGGCATCGGCCCGGAACTTGCCGCAGCCGCAGTGGCCTACGCCTACCAGTTGCCATACAAATACCGGACCATTGACTGCTATTTCAACCATTACTGCTCCCTGCCGGTTATCCCCTACGAGAGGATTCATTACCTGGCTTATTCCTCCATACCCGAATATAACGAAAAACAGGGCAACAATGCACTCGAATCCATCGATGCTTTTCTGGCCAGCGACAGAAACAAATGGGCCCAGGCGCTTCTCCAGCTTCCCAAAAATTCCGAGCCTATTTGCCGGCTGGCCGAGGAGGTTGCCGGCCAAGAGCCTGACCCCTCCCAAAAAATAAGAGCGGTGCAGGACTTTTTCGAAAAGAATTTCAAATACTCGGTTTCCGAGCTTCCCACCGGCCCCAACGCCATCAACGATTTCCTGTTCCAAACCCGCAAAGGCGACTGCGAATATTTCGCAACCGCAGGCGCGCTCATGCTCCGCTGCCTTGGCCTGCCCAACCGCCTGGCAGTCGGCTTCATTGCCGGCGAATGGAACAGCTCCCAGCAATACTACCTGGTGAGAGAGAGCGATGCGCACACCTGGGTGGAAATCTATCTGCCCGGCCATGGTTTCATGGATTTTGACCCCACCCCGGCTGTAGGCAGGAACCGGACCTCCAAAAGCAGCCTGCTCTTGCGCCTGCTTGACCCCATCAGCTACCGCTGGAACCGATGGATCGTGGAATTCACGGTCCAGGACCAGATTCGCGGCCTGCGCCGAATAGAGGCTGAATCGGTCCGGATGCAATACAGCGTGAATTTCCGCGGGCCGTCTCTTCGCTTCTGGTTGAGGCGCAACCCCCTTCCGGCTGCAGGCATAATCGCAGCCATAGCCGGCCTGGCCTTTCTCGGGTTCTGGATGAGGGAGCGGCGAAGCCGGAAAAAAATCCTGCCCCGGAACTTGAGCCTGGAAGAGCAACAAGCCGCCAGGCTTTATCTGGAAATGTTTGAAATCTTGAAGCAGAACGGCGCGGAATTAAAGGACTCGCTCACCGGATACGAAGCCGCGGAAAAAATCCCCCTCCCCCCGGCGCAGAAAATCATCAAGAGCATCACCGGGTTTTATTACCGGGTAAGGTTCGGGAAAAAGAAAGCTATGGCAAAGGAGTTGCTCCAGGCGCGGGAAAAACTGGAAGAGCTTAAGAAAAGGATGAATTTGCCTTGGCAATAAACCGCTCGATTATTCTCAAGACATTGTCAAAATCAAACGGCTTAATCAGATAGTCGTCAAAAATTTCATCCCACTGGCCGATGTTGCTCTTGGAGGTGAAGGCCACCACCGGAAGGTCCTTGTGCTTGGGATGGGCGCGAATAGACTTGGTGGCGTCGATGCCGTCCATCACCGGCATGACAATGTCCATAATCACCAGGTCCGGAAGCTCCCTCTCAATCTGCTCAAGCGCTTCCTTCCCGTTCGTGGCCACCATGGTGTCAAAGCCTTTGGCTTCCAGGTGCTCGCAAAGAGCCTGGAGCAAAAGCTGATTATCATCCACCACCAGAACCTTCATCGCTGGTTGAGCATTATACCACATTTCCGCGCTTGACAACAGCCGGGTTAAAAAATCCCTAATCTTCTATCCCGCGGTCAGCGCCTGCGCGGTTTGCGCAGAGTCCAGCAGAATGGTATCTTATCATCAGTATTTTTTCTGACCGGGAGTGATGGCTATGCTTGACCTGAAATTGATTTTGCAGGACCGGGCCGAAATCGAAGCCCGGCTCGCGCTGCGCGGCCAGCAGTATGACCTTTCGCGCATCGAGCAGAGGGCAAGGGAGCGCGGCCAGCTCCAGTCCCGGATTGACCAGTTAAGGTCCGAGCGGAACCGACTTTCCAAGGAAGTGGGCAGGTTATTCAAGGAAGGCAAAAAAGCCGGGGCGGAGAAGCTGAAGCAAGAGGCTGCTGCAATTCCCGGTCAATTTGAAACGCTGGAGAAGCAGCTTGCGGAAATGGAAGCGGAGCTCCGGGACAAACTGCTCATGGTCCCGAATCTTCCGGACCAGAGCGTGCCGGTGGGCAGGAGCGAAAAGGACAACAAGGTTGTCAGGATGAGCGGCGCACCCCGGCAATTCAGCTTCCAGCCGCGCGAACATGTGGAGCTGGGAGAGCTGCTCGGCATAGTTGACTTCAACACCGCGGCCAAAATCGCCGGCGCGAGGTTCAGCCTGCTCAAGGGCGACGGCGCGAAACTGGAGCGCGGGCTCATCGATTTCATGCTCGACCTGCACACCAAGGAACATGGGTACACGGAAATCCTCCCGCCTTTCATGGGCAACCGCGAGAGTTTCATCACCTCCGGCAACCTCCCCAAGTTTGAGGAAGAGCTGTTCCGGGTCACGCCTTTTGATTACTACTTGGCGCCGACCGCGGAGGTCCCGCTCACCAGCATTTTCCGCGACGAGGTTATTGACGAGAGCAGGCTGCCGGTGAAATTCTGCGCCTACACCCCCTGCTTCAGGAGCGAGGCCGGCTCTTATGGCAAGGATGTGCGCGGGCTTATCCGCCTCCACCAGTTCAACAAGGTCGAGCTATATGAATTCTGCAAGCCGGAGCATTCTTTTGAAGAGCTGGAGAGCCTGGTCAAGGATGCGGGCAGGGTGATGGAAATGCTTGGCCTGCCCTATCAGGTGGTTGCGCTTTGCACCGCTGACCTGGGATTCGCTTCGGCCAAAACTTACGACCTTGAGGTCTGGCTGCCGGGACAGAATAGGTACCGCGAGATAAGCTCCTGCTCCAACTGCACGGATTTCCAGGCCAGGCGGGGCAGAATCCGGTTCAAGAAGCCCGGGCAAAAAGGAACCGAACTGGTGCACACCTTGAATGGGTCCGGCTTGGCCATTGGCAGGACCTTTGTGGCCATCCTGGAAAATTGCCAGGAAGAGGACGGAACGGTTAGAATCCCGGAGCCGCTCTGGGAATTCATGGGCAAAAAAGAGATTCACCCCGGCGAAACTAAATGAGCGCGGACAAGAGGGTCCGCGCCACGAAGGATTTTTATGAAATTTGAAAAGTTGGTCAAAAAAAGAAGCGAAGAGAAAAAAATATTCGTGGAGCTTGCGCCTGCCGCGGGCCAGGTTCCGGTGCTCGCGGCCCGGGGCAGGGGTCTGGCCGAGGCCTGGGAAAATTCCCTCATCGCGCTTTACGCTTTCGGCAGCGAGGCGCGCACAGAATACGACCGCAAGGATGCAAAGGGCCAATACCTAGACCCTCCGAGCAAGGACGCCACGGTCAGGATGATTGTGGAGCATCCGGTTGCCGAGCCGATGATTCATCGCGCTTTTCCCGGTGGTCTGGAAGACCTGGAGGAATACCGGATGGAGGTTGTGGAGGGCGTGAAAGACCACTGGATTCGAAATCCCGATGACCCGCAGGACAGGCGATGGGAATACACCTATCACGAGCGGCTGTTTGTCTACAAGCGCGGCCCAAAGGAAAAGGGAATTGACCAGATCGAAAATCTGGCCCGGCAGCTTGCGCGCTCGCCCAGCACCCGGCGCGCCCAAGCCATCACCTGGCAGGTCTGGCTGGACCCGGAAATCGAGCATCCTCCCTGTTTGCAAAGCCTATGGTTCAGGCTTTTGCCCATGACCGAAGACCATTTCCGGCTTAATATGAACATCCGCTTCCGCAGCAGAGACGCTTATGATGCAGCCTTTATGAACTGCTTTGCGCTTATATTCCTCATGGACAAAATCCGGGGACTGATCGAACGCGAGGCCAAGTTCAAAGTCAGCTTAGGCAGGTATCTGGACGAGTCGGATTCCTATCATATCTACGGCCACCGGCTGGAAGATTTCCAGAACCGGTTCCTCAAACAGGTGCTTTCCCGCAGCTTTGAGGACCGCACCTGGACCCTGGAATTCGCCCGCGAAATTTTCGAACAGGCCCGTCCTAAAATCATGGAAAAAATCCGCCAAAACTCGGGCTCCAAAGGATGCTGAAACAAGCAAGCCGCTCTCCGGCCCATTTTCAAGGCAAAAAGAACCCGCGCCATTATTTCCTTGACATAACACTCGAAAAGAGATAAACTAGTTAGTTGAAGCTGATGTGGAACGCTTGCTGTGCCCGCTAATCCCCGTGTGGTGTGGAATTCCCGCTGAATCCTTAAAACTGGCGTAAAGGAATTTATGGCTGAAATCAGGAAAGTTTCAGGGGCGAACCAGAACTCGGTCAAAAAGGGGCGGGCGGGAATGTTTAAAATCGGCGAGGTCGCGGTCTATCCTGCTCATGGGGTCGGCGTTGTGGAACGCATTGAAAAGATGGACATTTCCGGGTTGGAGCGGAACTTTTATGTCCTCCGGCTGCTGGACGCTGATATGACAATTATGATTCCGCAGGACAACGCTCAAGCCGTGGGCATGCGTTCGTTAATCACACCTTCCGAGGTTCCCAAGATACTCAAGCTTCTCAAGGACAAGAAAAAGTCCAAGCTCAAGGACCAGACCTGGAACCGCCGGCAGCGGGAATACATGGAGAAAATCAAGACCGGGTCCATTTACGAAATTGCCGAGGTCTTGCGCGAGCTTTACCTGCTCAAGCTGGGCAAGGACTTGAGCTTCGGCGAAAAAAAAGTCCTGGACACCGCGCGCAACCTCCTGATCAGGGAGCTTAGCCTGGTGCAAAAAACCAGCGAAGAACTGGTTGAAAAACAGCTCAACAAAATCTTCCACGCATAAGCGCAGCCGGCACCGTCTTTGGGGGACAGCCCGCTTTCATATTTACAAAGAAGATTTTTTATGAGATTTGAAATTTGAGACCTTTTTCTGCGAGCGACTTGTTCTCCGAAGCAACAAGGCTGCGAAGGATGAAAGCGAGTCCCGCTTCCCGCGGGAGGCGCCTGTCCGCCATAGTCCCGAGCTTGCCGAGGGACGAAGGCGGAAGGGACTTTAGTCCTGATGCCTTTTGCTTGCCAGTTCTCACCTGCTAAAATAACTCTATGAGCCTTGAGCAGCACGACCTCTTAGCCATCCGCTGCCCGCGGCTGGGCGGGGATGTGAACTTCAAATACTGCCGAACCTGCGAACCGCCTTTTTGCTACCGAATCATTGTCTGCTGGGCCCAAAGCCTGGACATCGGGACCTATCTGGCCGAGAATTTCACGCCCGAGCAGATTCATTCCGGCCTGGAGAAAAAATCCGGGGATAAGCTTGCGCAGATTCTGAAAATCGCGGAAAAAGCCAAAAGCTGATTTTGAGCGCAAAGGCGCAAAGGCAATCGGCGATAAATTCCCGGGAAGGCTTTGCGCTCTTCGCTCCCTGGCGGTGAATATTTAAAATTCCCTGCGGCCTTCGATAGCCAGCTTCAGGCTTTCAGCGTCCAGGTATTCAATGCTGGCCGCAACCGGAAGACCCCTCGCCAGCCGTGTTATCTTGATTTCCATTCCGGCCATCTGCTGGACCAGCCATTGGCTGGTGGCCTCGCCCTCCTGGCTGGAACTCAAGGCGATAATCAATTCCTTGACCGGCTCGATTTTCAGCCGCTTCAACAGGCCGGCGATGCGCAAATCCTCCGGCCCGACTCCCAGCCGAGGAGAAAGCAAGCCAGCCAGAAGATAATATTCCCCCTTGTAGGTTTTGGTCTTTTCAATCGCGGCCACATCCTTGCCGTCCGCAACCACCATCAGCAAAGAATCATCCCGGGATTTATCCGCGCAAAGACCGCACGGGTCGGTCAAGGAATAATTGCCGCAGAGCGAGCAGGTCTTGATTTTCGTGGCCAGCTCCGCGAGCGATGAAATCAGCCCCGGCAAAATTTCCCTGCCCGGCCCCAAGAGCCAGTAGACCAGGCGCGAAGCACTTTTCTCGCCAAAGCCCGGCATCTGCGCGATGACCTTAACCGCCTCCTCGATGGGGCCTTTTTCCCTCACTTAACCTTGACCTCGTCTATGCTCGCGCCGAACAGCTCAATGCTCTTCTCAAGCATCGGATGCGTAAGCAGCTTTTTTCTCAATTCGTCTTTCGCCGCGCCCGGCGGAAGCTTCCTGGATTCCGCGCCTTGCTTCCGAGCCTCGCAGACCAGCTTGAGATTTTCACCAAAATATTCTTTCAGGCTCTTGTTGGCCTGGTCCAGCCTGGAGTTATCCCCGAAAAATTTCAGCCAGAAATCCTCGCTGGAAAATTCCACCACCACTCTGCCGTTGTCCTTGCCCTTGAAATCCCCGTTCTTCAGGATGGTGGCCATGCTCGGCGAATTCTGGGACAGGAAGGCCAGGAATCCCTTCCAGGTTTTAGGCTCCGAGCTTGCCCTGGCTTTGCTTTCCGTGGAAGGTTTGGCCGCAGGCTCCCCGGCAGCGGGAGAGCCGGATGCCCCAGGCTCCCCTCCCCCGTCCAGCTCAAAGTCCTCCCGGTCAACCACCTTCTGGCCGGTGCTTATCTCCTTCCGCAATTCCTCGAGACGCGAAATCAGCTCCTCAACCTTGAGCATGGGCTTGAGCGAGGCGCATTTCACCAGGCTGAATTCCAGGACCACCTTGGGATATTCGCTCCGCGCCAGCTTCTCCTCGGCCTGGAGCAGGAACTCGAAGATAAGGCTCAAGGCCTCTTCATTGGCCAGGCCGGCCTGTTTTTTCAGTTCTGCGATTTCATCGTCGCCAAGCTCAACCAGGCCGGTCAGGTCATCCACGAATTTCACCACCAGCAGGTCGCGCATGTGGTCCACCAGCTCCTTGTGGAACTGCTTGAGGTCGTATCCGTGCTGGTAAACCTGGTCCAGGATTTCCAGCGCAGCCCTGGGATTGGCGCGCACCAAAGCCTCGCTCAAATTGAAAAGGTGGCGGCGGTCAACCGTGGCCAGAAGCTCGGCCAGGCTTTCATCTGAAATTTTCTTGCCGGAAAAGCTCACCGCCTGGTCCAGCAGGCTGATGGCGTCGCGCATGGACCCGTCGGCTTGGCGAGCCAGGAGACGCAGCCCCTTGTCGCTGACTTTGATGTCTTCGCTCTGGGCGATTTTTTTCAAGCGGTTGATTGTGGCCTGAACCGGTATCCTCCGGAAGTCAAACCGCTGGCAGCGCGACTGGATGGTCTGGGGAACCTTGTAAGGCTCGGTGGTGGCGAAAATGAAAAATACATGGTCTGGAGGCTCCTCCAAAGTCTTGAGCAGGGCGTTGAACGCGCTCTTGGACAGCATGTGCACCTCGTCAATGATGTAGACCTTGTAGCGCGCGGAACTCGGCCGGTACTGCACGGACTCCCGCAACTGGCGCACATCATCCACGCTGGTGTTGGACGCGCCGTCGATTTCCAGCACATCCATATGCGTTCCCTGCGTTATTTGCCGGCAGGCGCTGCAGTTTGCGCACGGGTCAGCCGTGGGGCCTTTATCGCAGTTGAGGGCCTTGGCCAGGAGCCGGGCCATAGTGGTCTTGCCCACGCCGCGCGGGCCGCAGAAAAGCAGGGCGTGCGGCACGCGGCTCATTTTGATGGCGTTCTTGAGGGTTTGAGTGAGGGACTCCTGTCCCACCACCTCCTCAAAATTCTGCGGCCTCCATTTTCGCGCCAGCACCAGGTAAGACATCCAGCTCCTTTGAGCAATTGATTTTACGCTCGATTTAAATGTGCGAGCAGGCTTGCCTGCGATTCCGTTGCAATGCGCGAGCGACTTTAGTCGCGACTTCTTTCTCGTTTCTCGTTCTTCGCATCTGCAGCGACCACTATTGATAGCCAGGCGCACCGCAACACACCACATTCCCTGCTGCCGTTGCTCCCTTCCGGGCCTGGCGGGGTTCACAGGGCCTGGTTGTGCGGGACCCGGCTATCAATACTGGCCGCTTCCTGGCGGAGAGAGGGGGATTCGAACCCCCGAGCCGGTTATTAGCCGGCTACACGATTTCCAATCGTGCCCCTTCAGCCAGCTCGGGCATCTCTCCGCGTTCCGACCTTTATTTATCAAAGATTCGACTGAATAGCAAATTCTTATTTGATTCTTTAGGAGTGAGCTTGCTTGCGAGCCAGTTCCTCACCCCCCCATTTTTCGCTTTCTGGCGGAGAGAGAGGGATTCGAACCCCCGGTGCCGCCAAAGCGGCACAACGGATTTCGAGTCCGCCGCATTCGACCACTCTGCCATCTCTCCGCTTCTTTGATATTATAGCTTCGCACGCAATTTTTTAAAAAACCTGGACAGCTGCTCCTGGCACTCCTTTTCCAAGACTCCGGACTTGACCTCAAACTGATGATTCAGCCGGCTATCTCGGCCAATGGCAAAAAGCGTTTCCACGGCTCCGGCCTTGAGGTCTGGGCAGCCGTAAACCACGCGTCTGACCCGCGCGAGCACCAGCGCTCCCGCGCACATCGCGCACGGCTCGCAGGTGATGAAGACCTCGGCTTCATTCAGCCGCCAGCTTTGAAGCTTGTGCCCGGCTTTGCGCAAGGCGATGATTTCCGCGTGCCCGGCCGGGTCATTTTTTATTTCGCGCAAATTATGCCCGCGGGCGATGATTTTCCCATCCTGCACAATCACGCATCCCACCGGGATATCACCCTTGGCCAGCGCCTTTTCAGCTTCGCGCACAGCCGCTCGCATAAATTTTTCGTCCTGGTCCATTTCCTACCTGAATTAAAAAGGCGGCTGCTCGCCGCCCGGCACGGCAATTCCTGGTACGCCCTAAGGGATTTGAACCCCCAACCTTGTGGTCCGTAGCCACACGCTCTATCCAGTTGAGCTAAGGGCGCACCCGAATCTATCTTAAAGCTTTTTCCTCAACCGTCAAGCTTGGCCCCGGCTGGAATAAATTATTTCCGTCCTTCATCAAAGAGCACTGCTAAGGAATAAAGACCGGCTCGCGGCCCTGCCGGCAATTGACAGAAGGCGCCAGTTCGAGTATAAAATTCTTGAGTAAAAATTTAGGAGGACTAAAAATGGCAAATAAAACCGGCAAATGGTTTGTTCCCGAGGACCGGCCCTGGTTCAAGAAGGAATCAGGCTGGCCGGAAGAGGTTCCCCATAACATAGATTTTCCCCTGACCAGCCTGGGCGACATGCTCTCGGAATCGGTCAAGAAATTCCCGGACCAGAAAGCGGTATGGTTCCTGGGCCAGTTCATGACCTACAAGGAGCTGGATAACCTGGTCAACCGGCTGGCCACCGCGCTCCACAAGCTGGGAATCAAGAAGGGCGATGTGGTGGCATTTATGCTTCCCAACAGCTTCCAGTATGTGATCAGCTACTACGCCTGCCAGCGCCTGGGAGTGACCTGCTCCGGCATCAACCCGACCTACAAGCCGGCCGAGGTCCAGCACCAGCTCAAGGTTATTGGCGCGAGGGCTTGTATCTGCCTGGACGCCTTATACCAGCCCCAGATTGAGCCGATTATCGGCAATACCGGCATTGAAATTGTCATCTCCACCAATATCGCGGACCTGCTGCCGGCCTTCAAGCGCACGCTCGGCAAGCTGCTCAAAAAGATACCGGTGGGGGAGGTTCCCAAGGACGCAATCAGCTACAGCAAGCTGTTGAACACCTCTCCGGAGGTGCCCTCGGTAAAAATCGACCCGGAAAATGACGCCGCAACCTTCATCATGACCGGAGGCACCACCGGCGTGCCCAAGGCAGCGATTCTCACGCATTCCAATCTTGTCAGCAATGTCCTGCAATCCGCAGCCTGGCTCTACAAGATTCAAAAAGGCTCCTGCCTGGTGGGCGTGCTTCCCCTGTTCCACAGCTTTGCCATGACCTGCGTGATGAACATTGCCATCAAGGTGGGCGCATGGATGATGCTCTTCCCGCGGCCGCCCGAGACCGACGAGTTGGTCAGCAAGATTGCGGAATTGGCTCCGGATACTGGCGCGATGTATCCAGGCGCGGAGATACTTTTCAAGCGCCTGGCTGAATTCCCGGACCTGGAAAAATATAATGTCGCGAAAAAATTCTCGCTCTGCGTTTCGGGCGCCGGCCCGCTGCACCGGCCGGTGCAGGAGGCTTTTGAGCGCAGGACCGGCGGCCGGCTGACCGAGGGTTATGGTTTGACCGAGGCCAGCCCGGTGGTGAGCGCCGGGCCGTTCTGGGGCAAACGCAAGATTGGCGCCATCGGCCTGCCCTTCCCGGGAACCGACTGGATGATTATTGAGACTGACGGCATGAAGACCCTTCCGGTCAACGAGATGGGTGAGATTTGCGTTTACGGTCCGCAGGTGATGAAGGGGTACCTCCACCAGCCGGAGGAGCAGAAAGGCGTGCTGGAGGAATTGGAACCGGGCAAAATCTGGCTGCGCACCGGGGACATCGGGTATATGGACGAGGAGGGCTGGATTTATATCCGGGACCGCAAGAAGCAGTTGATCAAGTATAAGGGCTACAGCATATTCCCGAAGGAGATTGAGGAACTGGTGGGCCAGCACCCCGCGGTCAGCGAGGTCGCGGCCGCCGGCATCCCTGACCCGGACACCGGCGAGATCATCAAGGTCTGGGTGGTATTGCGTCCGGAATACAAGGGCAAGATTACGGAAGAAGAGCTGATTAGCTGGTCCAAGGAGAACATGACCCATTACAAGGTTCCGAGAATAGTCCAGTTCCGCGATGACCTTCCCAAGAGCATGGTGGGTAAGGTCATGCGGCGGGAGCTGCAGGAAGCGGACCCGCTTTACCAGGAAAGAAAGAAGATGATGAAAAAATAGCCGGTTGAGGGGAAGCGTAAAGGGAGAGTGTTTCCGAATTAGCTGGTCTTGGGCCAAGAGGCCGGCATCAAACATTGGGCGGCCGGAAGCGTATAATCTATAATTTCCGTTTGCCGGTTTTTGGCTGCGGGGGATTGGGAAGAATGAAGGGATGCCTCCAATTCATATTGGCGATTATATTAGCCGGCCTTCTTTTGATTGTTGGCGCGGGCATTTACGGCCTGTTCTGGGCCAACCGCCATCTCTATCTGGACCAGCCCCTGGAAATCCGGGTTCCGCAGCTTGACCCCGGCCAAAAGGCGCGGCTGGTCAAGCTTTTCCCGCTGCGCCATTTTTTCGTGGAAAATTCCAAGAGCCAAACTGCGAAAATTGAGCTCAATCCAGAGGAAGCCAACTGGGTCGCCAACTATGTGCTGACCAGGAGGCAGACTCCTGCCCGGGTTGCGCTCAAGCTCGGAGAAAACCGGGTCACGGCCAAATATTCCCAGAAGATCAGCGCGCAAAAATGCCTGAATGTCATGCTCGATACCGGCCTGGAAGTTGAGAACGAAAATGCCCGCATCAACATCGAAAGGCTCCAGGTCGGAGATTTCCTCGTGCCCACCACTCTCCTGGGACAGATAAATTACCTGGTTGAACTTTATCTTGAGCGCGGGTTCCGCATTTCCGGCAACGGCGTGGTCAAAATAAGCAAATTACAGCTCCGGGATACGCAACTGGAAATCATCCTCGCCAAGCCCTAGAAAAATCCTGGCAGCCAAGCCTCTCCATTTCCAGGCGCGCCTGCGGTTTGCGGTTCAAAAGCGGGAGACGGGATGTATAGGCGTGCGATTTGTCTTTGCACAAGTTCCAGCGAGCTTGAGTTCCCTTGCGATTCCCAGCTTGACGCAGGCCACGCCGTAGCTTATCTTGCGGCTGACAAACTCCAGGCCCCAGGGCAGAGACTCGTGGTTGAAAAGTATGCCGGAACAGTCGAAAAGGTTGCAGCTCTCGCGGTAATTCGCGGTTAGGAAATGGGCATAAGCTGTGGCCGCCCCGCAAGGACTGCGCGGATAAAAGGGCGTAGATTCATTCTGGGGCGGTTGCCGGACCTTTCCGACCTTTCCCTTGAGCTTGCCTGCTAAAAGCGCGTATCTGGCTTTAATTGGTGAATGGCTTCCAGGAAACGGGTCAGGCCCAAGCCGGTGAATTCTCCGGTCAGCACCAGCTGGTTCCCGCTGGTGAGAACAAAGCTCATGGCCTCGTCAGGCTTGGTCAAGGATATGGCGTTGTGGAGGGAATTCCGGTCAAGGAATTCCCCCTGGACAAATTCAATCCTGTCGGAGACCTGCGCAAGCCGGTCCAGCTTTTCATAGCTGGACCTGCGGATTATGGCATAAACCTCATACCCGGTTTGAGCAGGAATTTGGCAAGATATGGGACATCCTGGCCGGTTCTTCGGGTGACCAGGGCCTTTTTCTTCAATTCCCAAATCGCTCCGCCGGCTTTTTGGTGAAAATAATACTGCCAATAGTTTACTCTGAAAACACAAAGAGAAGGCCGGCTTTTGGCCAACCTTCTCTTTATATATGAATTCCGCGATAAAAGTTACGGGGTAGCAGTGCCGGGAGTAGCCGGTGTGCCGGGCACTGATGGTCCTGTGGCAAAGGTGACATTAACCATTTTCTTGTTCTTTTTCACGGTCGGCTTCACATATCTTTTCTTGTCCTTCTTCATAATGACCCTCTCCTTTCTGGTAATATTTTTTTAATTTAAAGGGGGAAGGTTTTACCCTTCCCCCTTTTCGTTAAACTACTGGACGCACACCACGGCAACGCTGTATTGATGGCCGCCGCAGGTATTCCCTCCATCTCCATACGAGCAGCCGCCTGCACGGGAAGTATTAGCCATGAGGTTTCCAGGAGGCAGCGCCGGGTTGGGCAGTTCCGTGCCCTTGAAAATAACCAAGTTGAGGTCAGTCGCGACTGCCGGGCAGGCCAGCCTGCCGACGGTCTTGGATGTGCAGTTGTTCACATCCTGGTCAAGGTCATCCTTGACTGCGGCGATATTCCTGACTCCAGTGTTGGAGTTCCAGCTATAGACAATGACATTGTTGTCAGTCTGGTCAAACTTGATGAACGCGTAATCGCCCCTTAGGGCAGTGCCCCTGACCTTGAAGTAAACCATGCCGTACCAGAAGTCAAGGTCCGCATCTGCGCCCTCGGTAACCAGCTGACAGGTTGAATTATAATGCGCCACTCCCCAATGTCCGGCCCATCTGGGCAAACCTGCGGCAGGTATGCACTTGGTCACCTGGGTGATATAAGGAGCGGTTGACGGGCCGTAGGTGGTGAAGAATGCGAAGTTGGTGGAAGTATAACTGATGCCGGTGTTCTGAGCCGACAGGATATAGCCGGATGCCGCGGTTAACACATTCATTGTGCTCCACCTGCCCGACATGACAGGCATTACTGATTGGTTGGCCCGATAGTTTGCCGATGCATTGGGGACAATGCCTCCCGGGAACTGGGTTTGGCCTGCCGGGAGCTTGCCGGTGTTTTGCTGGAGAGCGGCGAAGGTCAACAGCTTGTTGTAATCATAAAGAATTTCCACTGCCGGTGTCCACAGATAGAAAGAACCTACGCCTTGGTTCCGAGAAGGACTATCGCC
>Ga0315282_10001706_pt1 | contig 41106 bp, 35 predicted proteins | sample YL17G07_20_MG_FD_203693 | JGI IMG/M metagenome (GOLD analysis project Ga0315282, IMG submission 203693) | Sediment microbial communities from Yellowstone Lake, YNP, Wyoming, USA - YL17G07_20 | ecosystem: Environmental > Aquatic > Freshwater > Lake > Sediment | place: USA: Wyoming | collected...
TGTTTCTGTATTTCTTGCGCGATTGCCATACTGGCTAAAGTTAAGTAGATTTCTGAAGGGTGAGGATTAAAGATGCACTTTTTAGTTTTGCGCAAACTTTTTATAAAAAATATGATTCCTTCTGCCTTGGCTGCCCGCATAATAAAAGGCATAAAAGTCTTGCGAAAATGTCTTAAATCAATATTGGAGTTTTTACCTTTTGTTTTTAAAGGACGAGTTGCATCATATATCTTTTTGATATGTTTTCTGGTATTGCTGCGCAATCAAGGAATCTTTCCTTCATATCTCTTTGGCGTTTTCTTATTAGGCTTTGTCGAGCAAAATGACTGTGAGAGCAAAACTGAATCCAAAAATTCTAAAAAAACAGATAACAAATCAAAAGGCGCTAGGATAAGGAGAACTGCTACAAAGGAAGAGAAAGATGACAGTCTTTTACAAGCTGTTTTTCCCTCTATTGACAAGATAGAGCGATATAGAAAAGAAGGAGCCACAGTTGCCCTTTACATTAGAGTAAGCACTACAAAGCAAGCAAAAGAAGGGAAAAGTTTGAAGGCGCAAGAAATGGAGCTCAGAGCTGTTGCGAAAAGGATAGGGGCTTCCCGTGCTATCTTCCTAATCGACGCTGGGAAAAGTGGAATGGATTTTAGTGGTCGAAAGCTTGGAATAATCCTTGCTTTAGCCGCGGCTGGAAAAATAGATAAACTGATAGTATCTGAAATCGATAGAGTTGGAAGGAAATCTCTCAAGCTCTTGGGTTTTCTCCTGCAGCTTAGGGGTTATGGTGTGTTAATTGTTACTCCAACCGGCGAACTTGACTTAGAAAAGCTTGCAGACCTAGTTATGACGACCATCAAAGCATTTGGAGCTGAAGAGCAAAATGAGCTTAGAGGCTACTATGCACTTCGGTCCAAAGTGGAAGCTTTCAAGAACCGGATATGGAATCTGCCGGTTCCATTAGGATATGAGAAAAAAAAGAAATGGATAGAGAAGAAACCATGTTGGAATAGTGTAATTAAGGACGTGTTTGCTCTGTTCTTGCGCCATAAAAACTATGGACTTGTGGCAGAAATTGTGAACAAACTTCACAATTCTGTTTTGGAGAAGCCCCTAACTCGTCAACAAATCAAACAAATCTTAGAAAACCCTGTATACATGGGTAAGCCCGGATACTTTGGAGAGGTCGTAAACAGAAAATGTGGAGAAGTTGTTGTTAACGATCCTGATCTGGCCTATGTCAATAAGGAAACATTCGAAAAGACAAGGGAAATAATCTTAGTTTTGAGCAAGAGGTATCAACGTAGGGAAAACGAATTAGAGGAACTTATAGCAAGCTGCGGACTAGATATTTTGGATTATCTGCCTCATGTGGCACTAATTTGCCCAGAGTGCCGGAGCAAAATGGTGAGAAATGGTCAAGTCTACATTTGCCAAAACTGCGGAAGACAGCTGAGGGCCATTAAGAAAAAGGCAATTGAAAAAGTGCGGGAGTGGGTGCTGAGGAAAAATGAAGCTATTGAGGCCATAATGAGGATATATAAGCGCTACAAAAAGGAAAAGAAGAAGTGGCAAAACAAGGATCTTGAACGCGCTCTGAAAGGGTTTCAAGAGGGCAATGACTCACACTCATGACTTAAACATTTTTCCCTGCGATGCCTTTTTGTTTACAAAGAAATCGTAAAAAGAAGGTTTTTGGCTAGTTCTTTACATTGATTTCGTATTGTTGCCTCGGTTATGTGGGCTATTTCGGCTATTTCTCTCTGGGTCTTTGTCTCTCCCGTGAGTATGGACGATATATAGCAAGCTGCTGCGACCAACCCAATGGGGTTTTTCCCTTGAGAGAAACGAGAACTTTTTGTAATCTCTATAATCTCATCTACAATATCTTTAGCTATTTGAGGCATCGAAAGCTGGTCTGCAAGCTTGTTTGCATATTGGCTAACATTGAAAGAATTAGCTGGAAATTTTAGTCTTCTTGTAAGAAATCTGTAGCTGCGCATGATTTCCATGGAGCGTACTCCCGAGGCATAAGCTACTTCCTTCAAAGTTCTCGGGATACCACATTGTCTACATGCCATATAAACAATCGCAGCACTAAGTGCTTGTGTAGACCTCTTTTTAGTCAGCCTTCTTTCAACAGCTTTTTTGTATATGCTTACAGCAACTCTAAGAACTTCTTTAGAAATAGCAATGTTATTACCGATTTTTGTTATCTCAAAAAAGGCCAAGACCATATTCTTCTCCGTTGCATCAGATACTTGAAATAGTTTTTGCCATTTCTTGAAAGTTTCCATCTCTCTTTTAGGTTTTTCATCATAAGTTTGACATAGGCTGGAACCAATATCCTTTTTCAAGAATTCAAATTTTGGAAGCATTTTTATGGCTTGCCGGGTGATTTGCGAAGTTAAAACTAAACCGCAGTTTTGACACACCATCACATCTCGATATTCAATCGATTCGGTACTTCCACACTCAAAGCATCGAGTAACCTTCTTAGAAATCGATGTTTGAGAAACCATTGGTCTGTCCTCCTTCGGGTATGTTTTGCTGAGAACAAGTCTCATGTTTCTCGATAAATTCTATATACCGATCAAAAATTTTCTCGATCTTGGATTTTTTTCTATCCTCAGGCATAGGTGGTCTCTTGGCGCCACCATTCTGATATCTGAGCCTAATCTTATTGACGCTTCTGAAAAGCTTTTCTTCGATGATCTGGTATTCTGGCACATAGTCTTGAACTCCGGAAACGTTGAACTTCCCTATATACAACTCATTCGTGATTATATCTTTGACAGCCCGGGCGTTCCACTCTTTACACTTCTTTGTCTTAATACCTTCCTTATTGAGTTCAAAAGCCACTTGCGGAATTGATTTTAGCCTTTTGTATATGCGGAATATTCTGTTAACAAGTTTGGCCTGGCTTGCATTAACTATTAGATGACCGTCCTTGCTTTTGTCATATCCTATAGGGGGATGTGGATTGGGCCACTTGTGTTCTCTAACAAGAGCGTATAATCCCAATCTTGCTCTTTCGCCAATTAGTTCTCGTTCAAGTTCAGCGACTGACGCCAAGTTTCTGAAGTTAAACCGCCCAACTGATGTGGTTGTGTCGATGTATTCTGTTGCGCTGCATAGACCTATTTTCCGAGTGCGCAACATTTTTTCGATGTTTACCAAGTCTACGAGAGATCGGCAGAATCTATCAAGTTTCCAAAAAACAATTATGCTGAACGACCCTTCTCTAGCTTTTTCAAGCATCTGCTGAAATTTTGGTCTTTCTATTGTTCCTCCACTTTCTCCTTCGTCAACGAAAATATACCTCACAATCCATCCTCTTTTTGCGCAAAGCTCCCAGCAGCTGTTGACTTGCTCTTTTGCACTGTAGTTAGACTTTTGATTCGGAGAGGATGTACGTGCGTATATTGCTGCAAATAAAGGCTTATCGCCATTACTGTCTGCATTTTTCACGTTTTTCCAATCCCTCTCCAGTTTCGTTTATATCTAATTGCTCCAGAATCGTATTCAGAACTGATGGTAAAGTTTCAATTGTCGCCTTTGCGAAGTCTTGAAACATTCGCTCAAGCTCTGTAGCAGTTGGTTGATAAGGCGACCGTGTAAGATGTTGACAGGATTGTATCTGTGGCGATGATAGCAGTCTGATGCCTCTCAAGCAAATCATCCGTATAGACTCTGCGAGGAGAGGCTCAATTTTTTGAGAGTCGAATGTTAACACTTGATGCTTTCTGACTCTCCAGACGACTATTGCGTTACTTCTAGAATCCCAGAGATATCTGAAAATTTGAATAAGCGATAGCGAATTTCCGGTTTTAACTTCGATTAGGAGGTCTCTAGTCTTACCTTTGAGGTTTAAGCCATAATTTGTTACTGTGATTAGGATGTCGGCTTTTCCATAATCTAACTCTGCCTCGGTTGAAATCAGAACTTTATAACCCATTCTATTAAGGAGATAATAGAGCTCTTCAACTAGGACATTAACTGCTAACCTATGGCATTCCTTGTATAAGGCATCAACATCGTTAGTTACGTTTTGGTCGGAGAGCCTTTCGTTTATGCACGAGAGGCATGTAAATCTCGCAATGACATCAATAATGGTGCTCTTGCGCGTTCTTCCATCTGTGTTGTATAGGTTAAAGCGTTGCGCAATTTGAGAGCATATTTGATCTAACGTCTCTCGAAGATTGTCTGAGTCAGGATTCTGAGTCACATATAGGGGCGCTGCTAAAGGTGCAATGTTTTTTATGGAATCGTTTGAATTGTTTGATCCGTTCATAGGTGCATTCACTAGGTAATAATTATCTTTAGATATCTCAAGATATATTTAGTATTCTAAACCTTATATTTAAAGATTGCTTTAGATAACCAAGTGTGTCGTTCACATGGGAAAAATAATTGTCACGTTAACAGATGACATCGAAAGAAAACTTCGCGAAATGGTAAAGGTCAAATATGGCAATAAGAAGGGAGCATTAAGCATTGTAGTCGAAGAAGCGCTTAAGAACTATCTAATAAGAGAGAACTGAAAACGGGGACAGTATCCTATATGTGGACGAAATTAAAATTAATGATGTATTATGTGTTTGACAAGTCACACCTGCAAGCTCAAAAGGATAACAGGACAATTGTTTCTATGCAAGAAAAAGACTAGAAAGTGAGATATTGCAAGGCCATGTCTATGTTGATAGCTCCGAGTTGGAACATACGTGGAAGAATGTGAAAAATGGTTGGCAGCATAGCCTTCACAATATCTGCTCACGGACTGGTTCGTTTCCTCCCAGCCTTGCGAGATACTTTATTGAAAGATTTTCTGAAAAAGGGCAAAAGGTACTTGACCCATTTTCGGGCAAGGGTACAGCACCGTTAGAAGCATGCTTGTGTGGAAGAGTTGGCATTGGAAATGATGCCTCGCCTGAGGCATATGTGTTGACTCACGCAAAAGTAAGAAGTGTACCTTTGAAGCAAATAAAAAATTATATCCAGAAAGTCAGACGAAAAGTGTATCCTACGGGAGACGTCAAGAGCATTAACAAAAGCATTAGAATTTTCTTTCATCCCAAAACATTAGCCCAGATTATTGCGGTTCGTGATGTTGTTCTGTATGATGAATCAGATGAGGGCATATTCTTGAAGGCTCTTATGTGTGGAATAATTCATGGAGCTTCTGAGAATTCGCTTTCTTTGCCGTGTTCGCATTCGTTTTCCATGTCTCCACGGTATGTAACAAGATATGCGAAGGAGAATGACCTTGTAAGGCCTGTTCGTGATGTTATTCATTGTTTGGCGGCAAAGGCTGAAAGTGTGCTTGCAGATGGTCTTCCAGAAGTCTTAGGAGAGGCATATATGAAAGATGCGACTAAACTCCCGCTTGAAGATGAAACAATTGATCTGATAATAACTTCGCCGCCATATTTCAATAAGCAAACTTATGCCTGGGACAATTGGTTAAGATTGTGGTTTCTTGATTACGACTACAAGGTGGTTCAGAAGCAGCTTTTTCCACTGTAAATTCGTTTGTTTTCGCATATGTTGTTAGCTGGTTGTTCTGGGAATCTTTTCTCACTAAACCGTGTTTTACCAATTTACTAAGTGTTGAATGAAATGTCCCACTCGAGATTTCTGGATAGTAAATGCGACAGATATCTAGATTGACTGTTGATTTCTTTGCTATAAGGTGAATTATTTTCATGTATTTTGGTTCTATTATATTTTTCACTCTTCGTTTTTGTAAGTTTCGGTCACAATATTACTTTTAGAGTCTAAAATCCAGGAAATTAGTTTTGTGAATTCACTATCTTTATTAGAGGAATTAAAACATCAACAAGGCCACAAATCCCCTTTTCTATTGAGTTTTACTTTTAGATTCACGTAGACGGTGATTAGTTTAAGGTAATCTTTTGATCAGGTAGTCCCAAAGGGCATTTCTCATCTATACGCTTAGGTGTTCCCTGTTTTCCCAGTGTAGCGACAATACGGTCATCTGTTCTCTTTGGTCGTTCAGTATACCACCAGTACTTCGCGTTCATCTGGTGCAGAAGATACCTCTAATCATTCTGGTTTTTACAAATACTTGAATTTAAATATTCTAATTCTAATTTAAATATTTGACAAAAAAATTAATGAGGATTTGAGATGCCAGACTTCCTCGAAGAGTTCGCTTTTTCAATATCAAGCAAGAGGGAAATTTTGAAAGAGAAAATTCTTAAAGGCAAGCCCAACCAACTTGATAACCATTTTGGAAAAGTCTTTAGTTCTCATTGGATTTCGCCTGATGAAATAGGCAAGTATTCGGTGGGACCAGGCGACCTTAGTGTAATGGCTGTGGATTCAAGCGTTTACACTAATCTGCTTTCAACAGGAGGAATTTTTTACGTGATTAGATCTTTGGCTGTCTGCAGGGATCAAGAACAGAAACTTTTGGAGACGGATGCGTTCTTTACTAAAGCCAGTTTTCTGGAATCGCAACTTTTTGTTGGAAGGAAAATGGAGATGTTTGAATTCTTGGCTGCAATTGATGCGCTTAAAAGTGGTTTTAAATGTTGTGGCATTCTAATTGACGGTTCGTTGTATGGGCGCATCTCGCACGTGCCTATTGAGACAAAAGTCGAGGACCAACGACTTGCGCTTTTGCATTATTTTGAGGTTTACCGTGAACTTCTTGACTTATGTAAAGCGGAGAAGATCTTGCTGATGGGTGTAAGTAAAGAAAGCAGATCTACTTTTTATCGTGATTATTTGCTCAAGCTGATTTTTGAGGAATCTCTCAAGAGCTTAGGTTCAAGTATCGATGCCGCCGATTTGCATAGACTAAAACCAATCTTTTTAGAGACATTGGACGATGAAAAATCTGCTCTAAGAAAATTCACAAAACTTCACAATAAATATGGAAAAAAGCTTGATAGCATCGCTGTTATCCTTGAGGAACTTATCTCTTCTCGACCAGACTACCAGCTTATCATGAATTATGCCCAAACCCCCGGATACACTCAACCGCTGCTGCTCGGACCTTCTGCAAGAACGGCACGTCGACTTGAATCATGCTTGAAGGATCCTGCAAGATATGTGCGGGCTCACTTTCCTGCGACAGTTCGGGAGAAAGGAAAGGATTTTGTAGATTGGGCTTCTAATATACTTTTGAACTTTGCTGGTTTTCCTGGGATTGTGTCGTTCTATCTGTTGCTTGACGTTAGGGATTCACCCATAAGAATTGACATACCATGTTGGGATCACACTTTTGCACGTACTGGCTGGCCCAAGCCGATAGATTTCAATGTTGACGAGGTTCTGAAGGTCATGGTGACTGGCTATTGTGGATTGGATTGTTATAATCTTTGGCTTAAGAATGTGGATGAGAGGGTTAGGCTTAAGAAGCATGTTGTAGATAATTTATATTTCCCGTTTATGGAAAGGTTGTTTGGCGAGAAGATAATTCGAGGAAGGGGATATAGACGTGTCAAGTACCCTTAAAGAAGTTGGCGTAATAATCGGTGAAGCCAGTTCAAGCGAGTTTTTCTTTGCTTCAAAACCTGGCGAAATGCCCTCCAGATGGGAATATCTTTTGACATATTCTGAAGAAGACGTTGATGGAAAACCGAAGCAAGTGGAAGTCGTGGCCCAGATTGAGCGTGTGATTTCTGCCAGTCAAGCCCTGACAAAAGAGTTGGATTTTGAGATAATTAAAAAGATAATCGAATCTGGTTTGGCTGACAAGAAAGTTTGGGGAAAGGCTCGCGTGCCTGGTTATTTAACTGATACTGGTGATTTGCAGCAACCTAAGAAAGCAGTAATGCCGGGCAAGCCTGTATACATTGCGCCAGCAGAACTTCTTGAAAAATTTTATTCGTATCCTGAGGACGAGGCTATCAAAGTAGGCGCCTTGATTACAAGAGGCGAGGTCCCTGTTAGCTTGTCCGTTAAAGGGTTTAGGCGTCATTTGGCGATTATTGCTCAGACGGGTTCTGGTAAGACGTATCTTGCTGGGATTATTGTTGATGAACTTTTGAGGAAGGGAGGGACAATTATTATGTTGGACCCGCATGCTGACTATGTTTTTCTGTCGAGAAGACTCGATGGGAAGAGGCATGAACTTGCGGATAGGATAACCGTGTTCAGAAATCCGTCAAGCACAGGGAGATACACCGAGAGCGAAGTCGGAAATGTTAAACCGTATGAAATTTGCTTTTCTGATCTCGACTTGGATGAGATATGCTTGATTTCTGGGATAGGCCAGCATTACACGAATATTGTGACAGGTTTGGGAAAAGCCTTAGAGCATCTGAAGACTGAGAAAGATGTTTTCCAGCCTGAGGACTTGTTAAAAAAGCTCGAGAATGTAGATAGTTGGAAAACCGAGGATATGGACTCGAAGATCGTTGAGGGGGCAAGATCTGCCGCGAAATATCTTGCACGCCTTATTAATATGAAAGTTTTCACCAGCGGAGCTACTAACATTAATGAGATGTTGAAGCCTATGCATCTTTCTGTTGTGGACCTTTCAGGTTTAGATGATGATGTCTCTGATTACATCGCGTTCAGGATATTGTCAGATGCTTACGAGAAAGTTGCGAGCGGTGAATTTGGATACCCTATTTTCGTTTTTGTTGAGGAAGCCCATAAATTCATTCCAGCAACAAATTCGACATATTCGAGCAGCATTATAAAAAAGATAGCAGCAGAAGGCAGAAAATTCGGTATCTTTCTTGTTGTCATAACCCAGCGTCCTTCAAAGATACATTCTGACGCTTTAAGCCAATGCAATAGTCAGATTATTATGCGTATAACTAACCCTAAGGATCAAGCTGCGGTTGCCGCCAGTTCTGAGCGTCTTGGCGAAACTTTGCTGGATGATTTGCCGGGTCTTAATACAGGTGAAGCTGTTATCGTGGGTGAAATGACACGAGCGCCAATAATGGCAAGAATAAGGAAGCGCACTACACGAGAGGGCGGTAGTGACATAGATATTATGGGCAAAATGAAAGAGGCAATTGAAAAGGCAAAAGAGGAAACCGTTGAGAATGAAAGTAAACGTCTACGAGAAGAAATGAAAGGTTTTATGGGTTCAAGTAGAGAGGATGAGAAATAGCCATGGTTAGAATCGTGCATTTAGCTGATACTCATTTGGGTTATAAGCAGTATAACTTGGAAGAAAGGGAAAAAGACATTTACGATGTTCTTGAGGAAATCGGCGATAAGATACTTGAAGAACATGCAGACATTGTAATTCACAGTGGAGATCTGTTTGATTCTCCGAGACCCACAACGCAGGCATATTACGCTTTTAAGAAGTTTCTGAAAAGGCTTGACGGAAAAGTCGAATTTTTCGCGGTTCTTGGAGATCATGATAAACCTAAAGCTCGTGGAATGCCGCCTCACAAGCTTTTTGACGATCAAATTCAAACACTCGGGGTAGCTGGTGTTTCGGAACATCAGCAAATAAGCGTGGATGGCAAGAAGGTCCTCATTGTGGGTATTTCTCATCTGAGCAGGACCTATAGACCAGTTTTAGTTGAGGAACTGAAAAAGCTTGAAAATTTAAAAACGCAAGTTGATTGCAGAGTTCTTGCGCTTCATGAAGCCATTGATAAGTTCTTCCCTTTTGAAGAGGCTTGTGAAATTTCGTTGACGGAATTGCCCAAGAACTTTAGGTATTATGCTATGGGTCATCTTCACTCTCGAATAAAGGCGTCTTATGGGCAAGGTGAATTGACCTATCCAGGTAGCACAGAGATAATCAGAAGTGACGAGATTGGTAGTTGGAAGAAGCTTGGTAAGGGTTTCTTCATTGTAGACATCGAAAATGAGAAAGTGAATGTTGCCGAGGTTAATCTTGAGCGGATTAGACCTCAGATAGAGGTTAAACTCAGCTATGCCCATTTGAGGGATGAGTTGGAAGAATTCGTTAAAAAAATAGGTGATAGCGAAAAACTTCCCGTGGTTCATGTTCGGGTGGAAGGGAAGGAGATTGATAGGCAAGGGGTCCATCAAACATTAAGCGATGTTTTGACGGGGAAAGTGTTGACGTTTAGGCAAGTAATTGTTGAGGAAAGCGAGATGAGATTGCCTGAGCTTAAACCAGGTTCGTTCCACATTAATCAAGTCCTTAAGGACTATCTGAAGGATGAGAAAGCTGCCCAACTTGCGGTTGAGATGTTGAAATATCTTCGGCAAGGAGACACCGAGGGAGCCAAGAGCGTGGCTGAAGGATACTTTCAGAGGCTTAAGGGTGGCGAAGAAGCTTGATATTGAACAGGGTTAAGCTGTGTGATTTTGTTTCGCACAAGGATACCCAGTTGGATTTAGGCTATGGCATAAATGTAGTTGTTGGACCTAATGGGGCAGGTAAAACCTCGATTCTTGATGCGATTAGCTTTGTTCTATTCAATGATTGGAGCAATCGAGGAAGAAAAGAGAATCTAATCAATTTGAAAGCAAATAGATGCAAAGCCACGGTCGAGTTCACTGAAGGAGGAATAAGGTATTCTGCTGAATGGTCAATGGAGCGAAACAAATCTGCCAAAGGAAGCTTGTATCGCATTCAAAATGGTGATAGAAAACTGTTGGCTCAGGGAGGCGGAAATACCGTAATTCCCGAAATAGAGAAAATTCTTGGAATAGATAAGAACATGTTTCTGCAGTCTGTTTATGTGCGCCAGGGCGAGATTGAAGAGCTTGTCACTGCAAGACCTGCAGATAGGAAAGAACTGGTTTCAAGACTTCTTGGCGTAGAAGACCTGCAAAAAGCATGGGAGAACATAAAAGCCTTAATTGATGGTTATCAGCACTTACAGACTGCTTTAAGAACCGAGTTAGACCAGAAATCAGCAATAGAAGCTGAGAGACAAAAATATCTTGCAACCTCCAAAGAATTAGCCAAAACTCTTGAGTCTAAACGCAAAGAGTTACGAGAAACAGAAAACACAATCAAAACTCTAAAAGAGATTTTAGATAAGCTGGAAATTGACAAGAAGGAATTTGATAGACTTGATAAGGAGAAAGGCATTCTCAACCAAGGCATAAATAACGACAAAGAAAAGCTGCAAAAGGAACAGAACGAGCTTGACAAAGCGGTTAAGGCTGAAGAAAACGTCAAAAACTTAGAGAGCGAAGTTAGTAAGCTTCCGTTATTAGAGGAATATGTTCGCTACCTTTCACAAAAAGCTGAAAAAGAGCTACAACTTGGTCGGCTAAATGAGAAGCTGACAAACTTGGAGCGTTTAGAAAGGGAGCTTAAGGAAAATGAGAAGGACCATGCCCTCTATGTAGAAAAGAAAAGGCTTCTGGATGAGAGAACCAAAGAGCGAAAGAAATATGAGGGCGCCCAAGCGGCCTTGAAGAAAGCATTGAAACATGCTGAAGACTTTGGAAGAGAGGAGCAAAAGAGAAGGGCAGAATTGAACAAGGAGCTTGAAAAATGCTCTAAGATCATTGGCGAGCAGGCTACGGTTGAAAATATTGAAACTTTGCTTAGCGCCAAAAGGGAAGAGTTTCAAAAACTTTCAGACCATCTTGGAGAGAAAATCGAAGAGCGCAATAAGAAAGTTGGAATACTGGAGAACCGAAAACAAGAGTTGGAAATTAATCTCGTCAGACTGAAACCTTCTGAAGGAGAAACAAAAACATGCCCCACTTGCGAGACGGAATTGACGCCTGACCGCTTAACTCATCTGATAGACAAATTCTCTTCTGAAAGTGAACAGATCATGATAGAATTGGGGAAATCAATAGAAGAACGGGCTTCATTTGCCCAGGAAAAAAAGCAGGTAGATGGAAAGTTGAGAAAGTTGGCGTCGATTGACTCAGAGCACGTTAAAGGTCTTGCTGATGAATCAGCAGAAATAGGAAGAAAGCTTTCAGAACAGAAGTCTGAAGTTGAGGAACTTGAGAAGCAAGTCAAGGCGCTTAGTGAATTGGACTCAGAAATACGCAAGCTTGAAACTGATATAGGTGAGCTTGAGGAAGCTTACCTTAAGTGTGAAACTGCAGAGCGAGAGTTGAAGAAATTAGCTCCTCGAGAACAAATTGAGGCGGAGATAGCCCCGATCAAGGAAACGATGGAAACTGTTTTGCAGTTTTTGAAAGATTCCATTTTGAAACTTGGTTATGAACCCAAAGAGCCTGAAGAAGAGCTGAAAGAACTGAGATTGAAAAAGGAAGAGTATGATAGGAATCTGCCTTTGGCAAAACGCAAGACTGAACACGAACAGAATATCGCAAAAATAAAGCAAGAATTGTCAGAGAAGGAACAGAAACTTGCTGAAGTTGGTGAGGCGATCAATAGGCTTGGCTATGACGAAGAAGAACATGCAGAGAAACAGGCTGAATTTGAATCTGAAACTCAGCATAAAGGTGATTTGAAAGAAGATATAGCTGGGCTGGCAGCTCAAAAGAAGGCGACAGATGATGAAGCGTCTAAGTGTGAAGAAAAGCTGAAGACCCTTAAAGAGAAGGAAAAGGAAAAGCAAGTTGTTGATGATTTTATCAGACTCTTGAACAAGATTAGGACTGCTTATGGCAAGGATGGTGTTCAAAAAATGATTAGAGCAAGGGCAAGACCGTTGCTGGAGAAAGCTACACGAGATTTGTTTGAGAGGTTCAATCTTGCATATTCGGATGTCAAGATTGATGATGATTATAATATTGCTGTTATAGGACCTGGTGGCGAGCAGGATATTGATCAGATTAGTGGTGGAGAACGCGTTGCATTAGCAATTGCGCTTAGGCTGGCGATTGCACGGGTCTTGTCGGGGAAAGTGGAGACTATCATAATGGATGAGCCTACGACGCATTTAGATGAGGAAAGACGAAAGGAATTGGTGAATATTTTGAATTCCTTTTTCAGAGAAGGGGGCAGAATTATACCGCAGATGTTAGTGATAACGCATCACCGCGAAATAGAAGACGTAGCAGATATCGTGTACTCTATTAGCAAACAAGAAGGCTACTCAATAATAGAAACAGAGAAATGATCCAATAGGGCAGATTGACAGCGTGCAGACTATCCAAAGAGTGGCAGAGTGATTAAAGATTTAAGAACTCTGCGATCAATAGAATTTTAATAGTGCATATTTGTCATGGATAAAGACACGGCAATAGAGAAACTCAAAAGGCTTGTCGCCAGATTCGAAGAAGTTCGTAGCGAAAGTAAGGAAGAAACCTTTAGCGAAGCCGACGTCAGTTCAAAATTCATCCTTCCATTGCTGGATGCTTTGGGATGGGATGTTAATGATATAGATGAAGTTAAGGAACAGCGGAGGACATTATCGGGACCAGTTGATTATACGTTAGCAACAGATCACAAGCCAAGACTTCTCGTAGAACTAAAGAAATTTACAGAGAATCTCGATGGATATCGTGATGTTCGAGGACGTAGAGAGACTTTCTCAGAGCAAGCAACACGGTATGCATGGCATCTAAAAGTCGAATGGGTTGTTTTGACGAATTTTAAAGAAGCCCGTCTTTACAACTCTTACTATAAGAACCCTGCACATGGGTTAAGGTTAGACCTTCACTGTTCTCATTTTTTGAGCGACTTCGACAAACTTTGGATAATATCACGTCAAAGCGTTATCTCTGGAGAGCTTAACAAGATTGAGAGGAAAGCAGAACGAAAGAACATAGATGAAGCGATACTGGAAGACTTGTTAGAAATCCGTCGTCTTCTTAGCGATAACATAAGATTGAATAATCCTACACTGACACTTGAGAGTGCCAAAGAGAATATACAAAAAATTATGGATCGCTTAATCGTGATCCGGGTCGCTGAGGACAGAGGGTTGCTGGGTTTTGAGAGTCTGTACAGAGAGCTTGATTCTTGGAAAAATAGAGGCTTGCCTACGCCCTTTATGAGAAGTTTAAAAAGCGTATTTCGAGATTTTGATGACATTTATAACACAAAGCTTTTCGAGTCTCATTTCTGTGAAGACTTAATCATCGATAACAACATCCTTGAGAAAGTTATCGAGATTCTTTATCGGTACAATTTTGACCTCATTAGTGCAGATGTTCTTGGAGCAATATATGAGGACTATCTGGGACATGTCCTCGAGGAGACTAAGAGCAGTGGGGTTCAGATTGTTGAAAGTCGGGAGGCTCGAAAGAAACAGGGTATTTATTACACACCAGCTCATCTTGTAGAATATGTAGTCCGCAATACTTTAGGAGAACTTCTTAAAAAGTGCAAGTCTCCAGAAGAAGTGTCTAGGATCAAGGTTCTCGATCCAGCATGTGGGTCTGGTAGCTTCTTGATTAAAGCTTTTGATATAATCAAGGAATGGTATGAGGAATACAACAACAGACTAAAGGCCAAAGGGAATAACCTTGATGTACATTTTCAAGTGGTGAACGATATCTCTCGTAAAATACTCACGGAGAATTTATTCGGTGTAGATATAGATTCACAAGCAGCAGAAATTGCTTCAGTAAATCTAATGCTAAAGGCACTTAAACGTGGTGAAAAATTACCTCAAATCATGGGTCAGAACATTAAAGTCGGGAACTCTCTTATCGATGGAACGGAACAAGAATTCGAAAAGCTAACTGAAATAGCAAAACAAGACTTAAAACCCTTCAAGTGGGAAGAGCAATTCCGACAAGTCTTCGCTCAAGGTGGCTTTGATGTTGTTATTGGCAATCCTCCATATTATAAGGTAAGAAAGACAAACCCTATCCGTATCTCCTCCAGCTTTAAAACTGTAAAGACTGGACCAGTTAATGCTGCTATGATGTTTGTCGATCGCGCAATTAACTTAGCCAAACCAGATGGGTACGTTGGTTTGGTCCTACCTAAGATGCTCACATACACGAAAGGATGGAAGGGATCGAGAAAGAGGGTATTTGATACCAAGATCTTGAGTGTAATTGACTGTCAAGAAGCATTTGAAGGAGTGCTTCTGGAACAAATATTGCTTGTGATCCAAAAAAGTGAAGCCAATAAGTCTCATAAATATCAAATAGGAGAGGCAAAGGGCCTCAATATTGTGATTTCGCCGACTCAGATCCTGCAGAATCTTGCGCAACAAAATGACTATCTTTTTCTTGAACCACTGGTTATCGCCTACAATATACGCGAAAAGATGCTCTCAGGTAGCATCCAACTCAAGGACGTTTGCAATATAGTCTTGGGTGAGGGAATTCAAAGCTACACTTGCTGGCGCGAGATACCTCAGAAAGGGGATCTTCGAATTTTGAGGGGCGATGATGTACAGATGTGGCACATTAGAAACTGTTTATATTTCTCGCCCGCATGTCCTGAGTTGCAGAATTTTACTAAGGAAATTACGCATCTAACCATTCCTCACATAGTGGCACAACGTATTGTGGCTCACATCAGAAACCCAAAGCCACACATAATCTTAATGGCTGCTTATGACAGAGAGGGATCGTTTGCCTTTAATACTGTAGTTCATTTTCTTGTTATCGATCCCGACTGCAAGTACCAGTATATTCTGGGATTATTGAACAGCAAACTTTTCTCATTCTATGCATACAAATTCATCTATAATAACGCAGTGCGTTCTATGGATTTCTATGAAGACTATGCCGGAAGGTTACCAGTAAAGCCTTGCTCAGATAACCAAGATGATATCGTCTACATCGTAGAGTCTATTCTTGATCATTTCAAAGATCCAAGACAACACAGTCCCAAATACCAAAACTATCTAACAGAGAGGATTGTGAAGTATAAAGAGTTCAGAGATTACTACCGCCAACTAAGCCCTAATGACAGAAACCCTAAAGATACCACAACTGAAGGAATAGTTAAAAATATCATTGTTACAGAAGAGGGTGAATGGTTATCTATCAAAGTGAACTATCTCGATCAAACTGTCCGAAAACTTGTGACAGATTATGAAGCTCTGCGCTGTAGATTCTCGGATCGTCACATCCGTGCTTTTTTGATGAATGAAATTAACGCCAGAAGACCAAGTAATCGCGGAAGGCGCATATTCGACAAGATTCTTGCTACAAAAATTCCAGCATTCAGTCGAGTATATGAGCAAGATCAGGAATTGATCAAGAGACAAATGCAAACATATGTAAGAGATTATGATGCTCATGAAGAATGGAAAAAAGAATACGTTGAACTCGATTCAAAGCTGAATGAAAAGGTATACTCAATTTACGGACTTGATGAAGTCGAAATAAAACATGTAGAAGAAAATTCCCGACCAAGCGGATGGCACGTCGATTAGATAGGCTTTAGAGCAGAACCAGTAGTCCCTCTGTGTTCGGCTTTCCAAGTGATTCATATGCAACTTATTGTGAGTTGCTATATCTTTTGGTTTTTCCTTCGACTTGTTTATTTTTCATAGCTCCCTCAACAAAGCAAATTTCAACAATTCCTCGAGCTTACCTAAAAACTGAGGTTACGACTTAGCAATCATTATCGTTCCTTCTTGCGGGAACCCTACAGGTAAAACGGGCTTCAAAACAAAAAGCAGTTCTGTACGCTGACCACTATTTGCTCCAGTTTTAATCATAATTTATACAATTTTTCCGCCAGTTTCTAAACAATTTGCACATTTCAATTAAAGCCGCTTGACGGTATCTATCGTCTTTCTTTTCAGTGAATTAAATAGCATTAGCTAAGCTCTTTATCGCATTATCAAGAAAAGGGTTTTCTTTGTGGATTTGTTGAATTCCTTGACCTTTGAATAGTGTTCTATTGCGACTTCACTCTCTACTGCTTTCTTCTTGATGAAATCCCCGCAATTCTTGAGGTATGCATGAACGAAGTTCCAACATTCTTTGTGCAATTCCCTTAAGGGCACACGTTTTCCTACAAACTTCCACAATAAGAGCATTGAATTACGCTTTGAGGGGAAGCTTTTCCACAAATCTCACAAGCCGGGTGTAATGGCAGAAATCCCGTAAATTTATCAGTAAATGGTTTCTCTTCTTAACTTCTGACTTTCCTGATTTTTGAAACAATTTCTTCGAGGTTAGTCGAAATCTAGCCCTCGAAAGTTTTTCCGTTAATGCCTAATTGATTATCTTCTCATCAACATCAACAATCATCTTCATAATCAAGCTCATCTATCTCTATTTCGTGGCATTCCTCACACAAACCATTATAGGTTTCGTACTCTCCTCTTGTGATTTTTCTGCCGCATCTCATGCACTCGTAAACTTTTTCCCCACTCATTTACATAACATCTCCAAATATGTCTTCACTCTCTTCGGTCAACTGGTCGTCCCAACATTCCCAGCACATGCCATCATAACTTTCAAACTCTTCCTCATCAATCTCACGACCGCAAACAGAACAATAAAACTTCTCATCTTCTTTAGCCTGAGCAGTATTTTCCTTTTTCTTATGTTTCCGCATCAAATGACCCACAAAACTTCCGCTTCACTTTTAAACAACAAATTGTGACAAAACTAAACTCTAAAATTTTACGAACTCAGAGTTCATATTTTAACTCACCAAAAATTTCAAGAAGGGAAATCCAATTCATTAGCCATGTACGCTTAAGGTTTAAGGCTGAGGATTTGGAACACCTAAAAAAGATCAGGAAATATTTGATAGCAAAGCTCCAACTGAAGTTATATTTAAAAGAATAGTACAATATTAAAACTAAACAGTGTTTGCTCATACTGGTGAAAAAATATGCTAGGCAAGACCTTTCAAGTTCAAGAATTTGTTAACGAACTCGCGAATAAGTTTAAAGCTGATAAAGCTCGTGGATTGACTATTGAGAAGAGAGAGAAATGGGTTAAGGAACAACTTGCTAAGAAAATAGCATTACCGAGAAGTGTGTTGAACAGTATTCCAACAAAGATCATTCAACTTATCAATAAGAAATATAGTAATGAGGAACCCTTTGATGTACGAAAAGACTGCTTCTCTCATCAAGTTGAAGCACTTAAACTGATATTTGAAGGAAAAAATGTCGCCATCACTACACCTGCAGCAAGTGGCAAAAGTTTGTGTTATCAAATTCCTATTCTCACAGAAATGATCAAGTCCAAAGATTCAACGGCTCTTCTCATTTTCCCCACAAATGCCTTAGGCGTTGATCAAATTGATAGTATTGTTAGTTTTGGGCACTACAAACAAGAGAATGAAACATTTTATAAAATAGACCTTAATGGCAAAATTGTCTTTGCAGGAGAATACTCGGGAGCAACAAAGGGAGGAAGAGAGCAGGGACAAATTAGAAAACATGCACGTATAATAATTACAAACCCAGACTCCATACATGCCAAGATTCTACCCTATCCAAAGGCTACTAAGCAAATCCTGACTTTCAAAGCACCGAGCGAAAAGGAAGCAGACTATTCATTTGAACGATTCTTCAAAAACTTGAAGTATGTTGTGCTTGATGAAATACATGTTTATCGCGGTATATTTGGTGCTAACGTAGCATATGTAATGAGGAGACTTCGACTTTTCTGTGAAAAGCTGGGTAATAACAAACTACAATTCATTTGTTGCTCGGCAACTATAACCAATCCAAAGGAACATGCAGAGAGACTTATAGGTGTTCCTTTTGAAATTGTAAAGGAGGATGGAGCTCCAAAATTCCGAAAAGATTTTCTGCTTTGGAATCCGCCGCGAAAATCAAAAGGTGGAGATGAACGCCGTGAAGCCACCACGGATGCGCTTGAAATATTTGAACGAGTGATTGCAAAATGGAAAAAGCCAATACAAACAATTTCTTTTATTCAATCCGTCAAGGGTACAAATAGCTTTGATGGAAAACTTAGGGGCATGCTTGAACGTATTCACTCACAATATAAAGGTAAAACCATCGCATTTTCAAGACCACTGCCTACAAAAAATAAAAGGGAAATACAAAAGGGTATCAAATCTGGAAACATAGTTTTTATTACTGCCACAAACGCCTTAGAGCTCGGAATAGATATTGGTGATTTAACATGTTGTATTCTAGTTGGTTATCCTGGAAACATTTCAAGCACATTGCAGAGAGCGGGTCGAGTTGGACGGACTGGTGAAGCACCTGTTATTTTGATTCTTAATGATGAGCCTTTAGAGCAGTATTTTGCAAACCATCCTAACGTGTTCTTCAAGCTTTTAGAAAATCCTGGGAATGTAAAAATACCTTTGGATAATAAATATCTTCAGGCTTGGCATTTTAAATGTGCTTTATGGGAAAGTAGAGCACTTAAAGAAATGCGAAAAGACTTTGAAGGATATTCCGGAAAGGACTATAGAGATTATTTTGATGTTGGAGTGGAACTTTTTAAGGAACTTGAACAAGAAGGAAAGATCTTCAAAAGAGATCAGGTATTTTGGCTGGCTAAAGGATGTAAAGAGGGACCAGACACATTACATCTCAAGAGCATAAGAGTCCCAGTTTCTGATAGAGAATTTCAAGTTGTGGATAAGTCTGGCAATACGATCAGCGTTATCGATTATTACAGGGCTGGGCTTTTCTTCCATGATGGTGCGATATGGTTGCAAAATGGAGAATACTTTCTAGTCACTAGGTATAGTCGTCCTGAAGCACGTATTGAAGTTGAACGTCTTTCGGAAAATCCTGGATATGAAACACATGCTATTCCTAGGTATACAGTCAAAATTATTAAAGAAAGAGTCAAACCCAAATTTCATGGCGGTATAAGTCTTCATCATGGTGATGTCACAAATAGACGTTCAATAAAGGTGTTTCTAAAAACACCCACGAAAGTTAAAAAGAAACCAGAAGTCGGAATTATTACCTCGGTCGAGCCAATCGAATACGACACAACTGCTACTTGGGTTCTCTTTAGTGATGAGTTTGTGGAAAAAATTTGTGATGAGTTAGGTATCGATCAAGACGAAGATAGCAACAAGATATTTGAAGAGGGGCTTCATGGACTAGCTTATCTTTTAACCTCTACACTTCCGCTTCTTACAGAGTGCGACAAATACGACATCAGCTTTCAAACTTTTGTTCCGCACCGAGACTTGCAAAAGCCATCACTCTTTCTGCTCGACACTTTTCATGGAGGTATTGGTCTATCAAAGGAAGTTTTTGAACGCTTTCCTCAACTGCTTGATTTGTGTGAAGAAATGATTGATATGCCAGAGAAATTGGTCACATTCTTTATTTCCGAAGAAAAGGTTCAAGAGATGGAAAAAAAGAAAAAGATACCTAAACTCCCAAGTTTAGGTGAACCTGTTGTGGTCGACAAAAAACTTGTGAAAACAATTATCTCTCACATCAAGAGGGACATCCAATGAATATCATGGCACCTACTTGGGATGATCTTGCATCGGTATTTGAAGGTGAAATTAAATGGATCTTTATTTCTTCTCCTTGGTTCTCGGCAGAAGGAATCAAAAAACTAAATGCATTCCTTCCTAATAGAAAACTTAAAGAGATTAAGGACATCGAAATCTGGTTTAGAATGAATCTCGAAGATCACTTGTTGGGCATTACAGATTATAAAAGCTTACTTAATTTTGTCGAAAAAGCGCATAAACAGTTCAAAGGCAACAGTTTCAGAATTTATGCGTCGGATAGTCTTCATGCTAAGGTATATGCGAGTAATAAGAAAATTCTTATCACATCTGCTAACCTAACAAAGAAAGGGTTTGTCGATAATATTGAAATTGGCATTGATACAACACTACCTGCCTCGTTTAAAGACGCTTTTGATAGTTTCATCAAAGAACAACGCAGATACCTAGATGAAGTTTCAATTGCAAAGCTAAGAAAATTTGTTAAACAATTGGAATCGAAAACCATGAAAAATTATAACCAAGAAATCTCAAAAATCCTGAAAAAAGCGCGAGATCAGATGTCGCTCTTGGCTTTGGAAGAAAAATATCCGCCACATCCAAAATTCCCAATTCGTTGAAATTATTAACTGCTAAAAACAGAAGGAAGCGTGTGCTTGAGCCAAAACTAGGAATACTTTAGGAATTTTCCGTATATGAATTTTTGTTGCGAACAAACATGCTGCTCCTTTGAGGATGCCGACTTAGGCAAGAATTTTGGACTTGAACCTTTTGGGTGTCGGTACCAGCAGTTCGAACCAATTAGACAGAAGCTAGAAACTCGGAGAGATCAAAACCCAAAAACAAGCAAATCCAAAAAAGTGCGTTCTGTAGGAAGAGGTATATTAGGCTTGAATCTCATTCTCAGTTATTGAATTTCCAGTTAGGAAATGGATTTTGTACTCATTGAATGACCTTCTGAATATGGAGACAATCCCATTTTTTCTGCAAAGTGCAAGTATTAGAATTAGTTTTTTCTTTGGCATATTGAAATTTTCTTCTACGCTTTCGAGCTTCAGAACGATATCTCCTCCCGCCTTGTAAACTGCTTGCCCAGCTAACTCCTTCACCTTCCGGTCGAATTCTTCTGCGTCTCTTTTGGAGATTATACAACATATTCTTCCTACAATTTGGGCTCGAAGCCTTTTGGTACTAGAAGCTTATGTTGAAAGCGCCGTGAGCTTGAGCCCGGCATTATTGACCCCACAAGCAAGCCATGGAGATACTTTGCATAGAAAGACATGCATGCACTGAACAAGAAAATGTCAACTTCCACAATTTAGCAACACGCTAGTGCGCCCACAATCAAGTAGATAAGTCGCTTGTAATGCAAGCGCTTATGGAGTAGATCAATCAATTTCTTGCACAAGACTATAAACTATCACTTGACATGAGTGTCAAAACTTTATATCCTCGTAGGCTTCGCCCCAGTCACCCATATCAAAAGCTATGTTTATCTCTGTATTGATGCCACTCAATTCAGGGTAGTTTCTTTGGATTTTCTCTTTTATCATCATTGCAAGCCTCTTGTAAACATCATCTATTATATCTTCATGATAACAAGAACTTGAGTCCTCCAGAAGCAAAATGTGAATTTTATCCCCTGCCACAACTACTCCCACAAACTCCCATTTCCCACTAACGTAGTAAGATTTCCCCATATCTTCTTCAAAAGGTTCTTCGATTTCGAAGATAGGATTGCCTGCTAGAAAAAGACGGATCTTGTCTCCCCAAACATGATAGATAGAAGTTTCCTTTTTCTCTGCTTCACGAATAGGACGAATTCCTAAAGGCTCTTTTTCAATTAGTCTGGTCTTAATCAACAGTTTTACTGTTGAATCATATGCTATTTTGGCTTCTTCTTTGGAAGCAACATAACCTTCATGCGTGCATTTGTTCCTAATTTCATTAATTTTAGTCAATTCAACAAAATCGAAGGCTGAGTCATCGATTTTCAGATATTTTGAAATAAGTTTGGCAAGATGACTTTCATCATAGAACTTTATCCAATTTCCCATTCCTAGTCTGTCAACAGGATTCACTTTGCGACTGTACTTACGCTCAGTGTTTATAATGTCCTGCTTCTCATCTGAGTTTATGTATCTCCAAATATCCTTGTAGAACTTTTCAAGAGTCTGTTCTATGATTGTTGAACATTCTTTAACAATTTGCGCGTTAAGTCCTTGCGTTTGAAGAACCTGTATTTCTCTAAGTCTTCCTTCAAACATTCCTCATCATTTTATGTTTTAGAAGAGCAAGAATTTAACAATTTACTTGTTTTCTATTACTCGGAGCATGGCGGGAGTTTACACCTAATGAATAGCACCAGTTCATTCTTTTGACATTGCAATGCAAGAAGTGGAATTTGAACCCTTGAAACCTATGCCAGATGGCACATCGATAACTATCGGGGTAAAATTTAATATAATCTTCGTAGCTGTGCTAAGATTATGGTTAAAAAGTTCCTATTGCTTGTTTGGTCGATTATCTCAGGGGGTTTTCTTGCATTGACCTCTCTATATCCAGACGAAGTAAGAAAATTGATTTCTTCTACATTGGGTGTTTCTAATGAAACCTTTGTTCTATACGCTTTAATTTTTCTTGCACTATTGGGACTGTGTTCTGGTGTGATTGCGTTAGCTGTTGGCATACTAAAACATTTTGGATGGAAGAAACCTCTGCCTCTTAGATGGATAGAAAGTAAGCTGCGAAGGGGTAAGAAACCTAAACCCCGTATCGATGTGGATGTAGGTCGCCCTATTGATTTAGAACATGATTTGGCTTCATTTGATAAAGCGTTTGAAGATTTGAGGCAGGCAACTCAACCAAAAACGAAAGCAAGAATGATGGACTACTTTCAACCTGAACTTCACCATCTTTGCTATAAGTTGCCTTGGAATGATGAAGTAAAACTCAGAATCGCAAAAGTTTTGGAGCATATCCCAGACAGACTTACTGAAGACCCACACATCAACCGTTACCTACAGTATCTTGGAATGATACTAAACTGTCATGGTAAACATACAAAAGAAATAGTAAAAACAAAGTTCTTAAAAGAATTAGAAGACCTTTACAACAACCCGAAGTTCAAGAACAATTCTGCTATTTTAGACCTGCTTCAAAAACTTCACGACCATAGCGAGAATTACATCATGAAAGTTATTGATGATGCTGGCTATCAGTGGGATGATGAGAGGTTTAATGCCTTGATGAACAACATCGCTTTTTGGGAACTAAATGAAGAAGTCCATGAGAGAATTTTGCGGTATTTGAGCCAAAAAATGGATTCTGCTGAAAAGTATAATGATGAAAAGACTCGTAGTAGGTTTCAGAGATTATACGACTTTGCAAAGAGGTAATGGAATATGGCTACTGCTTCTTTGAGAAGTATTCACTCAATATCATCCTTATGGTTTCTGGTATGAAGTCTATCAATCGTTTCTTTCCTCTTTTATAATTTCAACTTCTATTTTTTGATCAGTCGGCACGGCATCCAATGCATTTTGTAAAAGTTCCCATATCCAGCGTTTCTCATAAACCTCACGTTTGTTTTCAATTTTCTTTAAAAAGTTAAATATACTTTGGGCGGTGTTCTCAGTTAATGCTCTATCTCTTATTTGATCTTCATTTGTTATGATTTCGTTCATGATACTGCTTTCACTTTTTATTTAACATTACTTTTACATAGCAATATCACTTAAGTTTAACGATTTTAAACTATTTTCAATCACCGTTTTTCATAACAGTCTTAATACTTATCGCTAACGAAACTAGTATAAGGATCTGTAATACCAAATTCCCTGATCTACAATCATGCCGTCGAAAGCAAAAATAAAAGAATATTTACATCCTCGTTTAGACCTGTCATATCAAAATTAGTTCGCGTGCGTGCATTTTTGAAGAACGGTTCCGGAGTAAGATAACTCCTTGATTCTTCTCACAATCTCTCTGATCGTTTTCGGAATGATCTCTTCAACTGTTTTGCCTTCTATGACTCTTTGTTTGAGTGTATTAGCAACAAACCTATGTTTTAGCGGTTTGCCTATTGGACCAAGTGTTTCGGTTGCTTTTTGTACAATTTCTTCATAATCGGCTATTTCGTCTTTAAGAAGTTCTTCGTATGTAAATTCTAGTACAGTGTATTTTTCGGTCACCTTAGTTTGGATAACTTCAACTGATTCAACAGATTCACCGAATAATTTTAGGAGTTCAAGAGTTTTGTCCTTAATTTCTTTCTTTTCATTCGTTTTATCGCCGTCAAACCATACGTATGTAGGAATTTTGAAACCATTAAACAAGCGTAGTAGCCGGTCCATTTGTCCTTTGCCATCTGAATGTACGACAGAGACGTTGTTTCGATTCAGATCATATCCTAGACAATCTGCATAAATAGGCAGAGAATATTGCTCTGAAGGCCCTTCAACTATCACAACTTTTTCTGCAAAGAAACCTTCATTGATCATGGGGTTGAAAGCATGGGTGTATAGCTCTCTTATCCCTTCTTCAGTAGCTTCAATTCCCTTTCTTGCTCTAAGATCTTCAATCATATCCGACATAAAGAGCTGACTGAGGCAGCTTTGGTAGCCTTCTTTTGTTTTCTCCCTTCGCGTAATACAAATTTCATCGAAATGACTTATGTCAACAAATAAACTAGAATGCGTGCTGTAGATTACTTGATCTCTTCCGCTGGCTATTTCTCGGAATACGGACATCAAAGTCCGTTGTGCTTGAGGATGTAAGTAGAGCTCCGGTTCCTCGATTGCAAAGATCGTTGTTCTCTGTTCCGCTTTCTCTCCTGCCTTTTGAAGATGGGTTAATTCAGCATATGCACGCAAAATTGTGAAAATCATAGAACGTTGCATGCCATGCCCTTTTGTTTCAATAGTAGTTCTCACTCCATCATTAGCATAAATTTTGGCTGCGCCAAGAATTTCTTTTAACTTAGGCATACTTATTTCAAGCTCGACATCACATTCCATAATTTCTGACATTAATTCATTTAAACGTGCTTCAAGGTTTCTAATTTCGGTGAGCCTATTTTCTTTTCCAATACGATTCAGCCGTTTTTCTACTTCTTCGAGTTGCTTTGCAAGAGCATCCTTTTGTTCTCCAGATACCTTTTCAAAAACAGATAGTATAAGTTGCCCGAACGGGTTTGTTTTTGCAACTTTTGCCTCTTCAGAAATATCCTTAACAGCACGAATGTAAATAAATTCAGGCAAAGCACCCTTTAAAACTCCAGGGTAACCTTTAGGATTTTTTCTTCTTTCTTCTTTCCAAGGTATTTCATTTCGATGTTCCTCTACAAACTCCAGTGCAATTTCTTTCCATCGTCCAACTCCAGGTTTTGATCCGCCGAGTTTGGCACAAAAATCCAAGTCGTTTATTTTTAGTTGATCCTTTTTAGACCACCATTCATTTATTCTATCACTTGTTATAGCCTCCTCTCGTAGCCATTCAGGCTCTGGAATTTTTACAATCGCGATATTGTTGATTACATACGAGTCTCCCATGCAAAGAATCTCTCTACCTACGATCAATTTGTCTCCATCCATCCATGGTTTAAACTGCTCTCTTTCCCACTCACTTAGCCGCTCAAAAGTAATGAATATCTCTATAGGTTCTTTGGTTTCGTAATTGTGAAAACATTCATTGTCAACCAGCGTAATTGTTCCTTCGAAAAACAGTTCAAGAGCCTTAATTACGTTTGATTTGCCACTATTGTTTCGACCGACTAATGCTAGAATATCTTTTGGATAAATTGTGACATTGTGCAAGGAACGGTAATTTCTTATTTCAATCTTTTTCATCTTCATTTTTGAACCTCTTTCTGCAGAAATTATGCGCTTAATAATCTATGCTATACCAACATACATGGAGAAACAACTCCTATAAATAATCTACCGGCCAACTATTTTCGCCAGAAAATGCCAAATAGCTACTTGGAAGTTGCTTAAAACATGGGCAAGTTAAATCAGCGAAGCCCAATGTGTTTAAGTCTTTATAAACATTACATCTAGAAATCTTGCAAGATCCATCTCGTTGATCCTTTTACCTGTTTTAGTTAAATTCAGTTTAATTTTGGCAACTATTTTTCCTATGCTTTCTAGTTTTTCTTTTTCGAAAGTCCATCCCAGTATGTTATGTGTACTGCTGGCATATTGCACATAAACGACAACAACAGTCTTTCCTGTTTTAGCAAGATCCATTGCCTCGCTCACTGCTTTGTCAAAAGGCAACTCCATCTTAAGTAAGGACGACGTAAGCATAAGCAATCCACCGAAGCTACGTGATATATCAACGAACACTATCTGGGCATTCTGTTTTTGTATAGCCCTTTCGATGCTGTGCAATGCCGTGTGACATATCATCATTACAATAGTTTCCGGCACGATCCTCACCGGCTCGGACGGTTCATCCTTTAATCCCTTTTCATACCGCGCTACAAGCTCGCCTATCAATGGTTCCATCCTAGACTTGACTTCGACCCTTCCGGCCTTGAACCCTTCGATTTCAATATCATAGCCTCTCGGAGGCAGCTTAATGTTATGGCCCAGCCGCGAGAGAGTTCGAACAATTGTGAATTCGCTAACCCACGAAGCAACAGCGGTGAATAACTTATCAACTCGATCAAGATAGCTTGATGGATCCCTGTTCTTCAAATCCAAGTGTTTCAATATGCCGGAAAGATTTCTCTTCAATCTGTTAAACTTATACTCAAAATCCTTGATCTTCCAGCAGAATTTGATAAGGTCGACAAGTTCTACCAAACTTATCCAGGGAGAAACGACAGGCATAAATCCACGAACAAAATGAAATACTTCAGCAACGACCATTGCCTGTGTAGCCTTGCTCAGTGGTAGTCCATGGCCTTCGAGAGCAATCCATTCCTCTACAATTTCTTTTGCGTTATACTCACATCCATGGCCCTTTACATTGAAATAAGAATAATCAAACCCTAATAGTTCATCATCAAAGGCAAGAGGAAGGAAATGTTCGGGCAAATGAACATTAGCCGTGGTGCCCTCTTTGCTTACTATCTTGCTGTAATCCCTCCAAGCCATGGTCCTATTGTTAATTTTCATTTCAAAGCCAAGCATAGTGCTTTTAGCTCCTTACTACATAATTCCTATGAATCTTATTAAAACATACTTTAATGCAGAAAAAACAAAACTAAATATAAACAGAATTAGATTGTTGTTTTTATAGTATAATTAATCGTTACTTAGATTTGTGCAAGTTTTCTTTCAAGTTCATAAAATTCCCTGTTCTTTTCTATCACTTTAGCTGGAATGTCTTCGCTTTTTCTAGGGCTTTCCCATATTGCTGCGGCACTTTGAATCGTTAAGGTGCTCATAACTAAATATAAGAAAAGAATTAGTTCTATAAACCTTGCAAGTCCCAAAACATATGATGACCAGAAGACCCTAACAATGATATTATTGGAAAAGCGAAGTGTTATAAAACAGTCTACTTAGTGTAAAATTCGATTATTTTCTCGATAGTTTCATCTTTGTAGCCGTGTTCTTTTAACTTTCTGCGTAATTTTCTATGCCTCATTTTTTACTTTAACACCTTCAATTTCTGCTAACCAATCACACTGAAGAGTTTTCTTAATGTCTTCTCGTAATTGACTGTTCGATACTTCTGAAGCTTCCGGAACGAGAGAAACTGTTATTATGGCTTTTTTAGTCATGTTAACGATCTCCAATAATATTTTGGTTAGTGGTTGTATATGATTCTTTTCCTTCTTTTCATTCCAAACCTTCAAACAATATCTCACCAAAAGGTTATACGGGTTGCGCAATGTCCGAACACATCATCCAGATTAGCAAGATAACTTCTAACCGGCAAATTACAATTCCAGTCGAGATAATGAGGAAATTAAGAGTTAATGCAGGAGACAAAATAATCTGGATAGAACGAAATGGAGAAATAATAGTAAAAAAAGCTTAATGTTATTCCTCTCTCTCAAGTTCTTCAAAATAGTTACGTTACATACAAACGTGCCCGCTGGTACTATGTCGGGAAGAACAGTTTATTGTGCAATTGTGTTCTGAGATATTTCAGATATGGTAAGGCATCTCCAAATCGGTTTCCCAACAAATAAATTTAAACTATCTTTTCGCTGTTATTTCCATTGAGACACGCCTCAAAAAATCAACATGAAAGTGAAGCGTATGATGAAAAGTCATCTTAAAGAAATAAAGTTACAAGCATGGGAGGAAATTATTGGCAATTGCGTTGAATTCGAAGCCAAAAAGGCTCGAATAGTTTTAATCCTTAGAGTATGCGGTCAAAATATGCGGATAGCCTACCCGCGTGACTCTACAGAAGGAAGTATTCTGAGAAAATTTGGAAGAAAACTCGTAGGACAAAGATTAGGGATTCTTAGGACGGACATCCCAGCGAAACCAATTGTCGTAAGAATTATACCGAAGAAGAAATCGGCAAATTCTGAAACAGCTTAATGGTTTGAAATTGACAGACTTATCGCATAACTCTTCTGTGCTTTGGAAAATGGCGAAATTCGGACCTTAGATTTAAACTCATTTAGATGCTCTTTCTCAATGTTCGGATAGCTCAGAGAAAAAAGTAGATAATATCACACTAACATATATTGAAGATGGGTTAAAATGGCTCGATTTCCTCAAACTCAAGCAGAGAAAGGAAGCCAAAAATGGATTCAGAAACTCGTCAATGATAAGCCAGAGATTTTGAACTCACAAATTTGGAGCACACTCAATTTCTCAGAGAAAGAAAACATTCAATGGCTTTCACCTCAAAAGAATGATGATTACGCAGAATACCGCGATCAAGCCTTCTTAAAGCTACTTAATGTGAAGTTGAAAAAGTTGCCGTTGGACGAATTCTGGCCTAAAGGAGGACCCCAATGGGACGCTCTTGGAAGAAGCACTTCTGGAAAATTGTTTCTAGTCGAAGCGAAATCGCACATTCGAGAATTGATTTCAACATTACATGCCAAAAATAAGAATTCGGTAAAAAGAATACTCAAAAGCCTTAGAGAAGTTAAGAACTATCTAGGATCAAACATGGATTTCGACTGGTCTAAAGGTTTTTACCAATACACAAACAGGTTGGCTCATTTCTACTTATTAAGAAAAAATGGACTAAACGCATACCTTGTCTTTGTCTATTTCATAAACGATTTGCAAGTTAAAGGTCCTACAACACATTTGAATGGAAAGGTGCAATCAAACTACTTCATTCACGCTTAGGAATTGAAAGACACAAGCTTAGAAAGTATACTGCCAACGTGTTTATGGACATAAATCAACTTCCATAGACCATGTTGTCGCGCATTATGAATCTTTTTGGAAATATGCATAGACACGTAAGCACGTTCGATTCTTTCTTCTTTCGCAGTTCGTTTGTCAGCTGAAAATTGGTCCTTATAATCCTTGAGTATGCGTAGAAGACGTTGCTGTTGATATCTGTTCGACATTTACTCAATGAGTTAGCGTTTTTCCCGAAATTTTTACTGGGTAACTTTAGTTTGATACCTTTTTATACAATCTGACATATTATATTTAGTGAATAGTCTAGACAATCTTGCGCTCCGACTAGTTTTATCACCATGGAATCCATCAAAAAACGTGTCAAGAACATAGTGTGCGTAGGCAGCTGTTTTGACGCCTTCCTCGTCTTTTTCATGGTATGCCCATTCCATCAACCCAGCTATAACTTCTCTTGAGATGAAGGCTATGTCCTCTGGTAAGACATATTTTGGCTGCGGCATGGCTTCGATCAATTCTAAGTAACAACTGATGTAGGGGTCGTCTCTCTTTCGATTTGACAATCTTGTGAAAACGGCATTTTTATTCCTTTTATGCCAATTAAAAATTCTGGCGTAGTACTCCTTCAATGGTAATCCTTTGGGCACTTTTTCTAAGTCACCTTTCAAAAGACCCACATAATCACCTATTGATTTATTTTGATATCTTTCAAGTTTTATGTCTTTCTACTTTTAAGAGAACCGTAATTACCGTTACACATCCAAACTTGAACCTATTCTGCTATTTGGGCCACAGAGGTCAAAACCCTTTTAGTTGCTAGCCGAGAAGGGATATTTCACGGCATTTTCACGACGACATTCAAAATTTACTGTCTTACGCAAAAAGATGGCGGGTGGAGCTATATGGGTCTAAGCTTACATTTAGATTCACAGATAAGATGTTTTGCTTTATGTGTCAGCTCCAAGACTTGTGAGTAAAACGAAAAAGTTATATTGATGCCCATATATGTCCCCTAAAACATTATTAAGAAGCGAATTCGTGGTAGTTGCTTTGATTCAAGACTTGAAAATCACAACACTTGCCGACAAACTCGCGTTGACAGAATGCCTTGGCCAGTGGGGTCTCTCATTTCTTCTAGAGCTGGAGGATGTAAGGGGGTGTCGGCGAAAGATAATTTTTGACACTGGAATGCATAGAGCGTCGCTCTTATATAATATGAAGCAATTGAAAGTGAATCTGTGCGATTTGGACTGTGTCGTAATTAGCCACGGTCACAATGATCATACATCATCCACAGTTGAAATAGCGAAGGCTACTGGAGGATTGAAAGTCTATGCGCACCCTCATGCCTTTCTACCGCGATTCCGCAAGAACAGGGCAGGAAACCAACGAGAAGATGGAGTTCCTAAGGGAGAGAGACTGGAGGACCTCGAGAGAGTTGGAGCAGAAGTTATACTCAATACGCAGCCCACAGAGATTCTACCGGGCGTATGGATTACAGGCCAGATTCAAAGATTGTCGTCGTTTGAATGCGCTTTCGCACTCTCTAGAGATGAAAGGTTTACTATAATTGTTGACGGGCAGGAGATTGACGATCAGATCTTGGATGACCAAGCGCTTTGGACAGATATCCAAGAAGTCGGACCTTTCGTGATCACTGGATGCGCCCATGCCGGAATTTTGAACACTCTTTTGCAAGTTCAGAGACTAGGTAAGTTCAAAAGGATACACGGGCTGATCGGAGGCACTCATCTTATTAAGCGCTCGGAACAATACATCAAGCAAACGGTTGAAGGCCTTGGCCAGTTTGGTTTGGAGTTGATCTCGCCGTGCCATTGCACAGGATTCAAGGCTGCAGTGAAACTCTGGCGTACTTATGGTAGCGCTTTCGTTCAGAACTTTAGCGGAAGAGTTATAGAGGCTAAAAAGAGGTCAGAAGTGCGTGTGTTTTGATTACGAAGTTTCTACGAAAATTGCTTAAATCTATCTTTAATGGTTCGGTCCAAGATGCTACTTATGAAACACAATGCCGTTTTGTCTCACGCGTTTTTTGCATCCATCGTCTGTAAAGAGAGATCAAATGCTTTCATTTCGGATTCTAGAAGATCTAAGATCTCCTCTTTTTTCTTTGAAAAGGATTCTATGTCCTTGCCTTCGACTATGACTTTTATTAAAGGTTCAGTATTTGAACCTCTGACGAGAACCCACCCTTTGTTGTCCAAGACTCGAATTCCGTCGAGCCTCGAGATTTCAGCATTTGTATGAGAAAAATGCCCTGCAACCAAGTCAACTATCTTAAATTTGACATTATCAGGGCAGGGAACAAATATCTGTTCATAAGGTAGGTCTTGAATTTCGTCCATAAGACTTGATAATCGCGAGCCGCTTTTTAGGAGAGATTCTGACAGCTTTAATGTTGTTAAGATGCTGTCATCGAAGAAGTAGAAGTCAGGCACAAAAACGTGACTTGAAACTTCTCCCCCCAGCATTGCATTATGTTTCTTCATAGCTTCAGATACATGGACATCTCCAACTTTACATCTGATTACCTTTATACCTAAAGGCTCAAGCTCACTTTCCAATATGGTAGAGCATGGCACACTCACTACAACCTTTTTCTCTCTTGTCGTCCGCATTTGTTTGGCCAAGACAATCAATATCTTCTCAGTCTTGCAGGATCTTCCTTCGTCGTCAACAAAGACACACCTGTCACCATCTCCATCGAATGCTATTCCAAAATCGCATCCTTCTCTAGTGACCATCGATTTGAGCTCACTAATCTCACTATCTTTGTTGTGAGGGGATCTATTGGGGTAGTTATCATCAGGTAAATCATTGATTCTCGTTGTTTGATGCCCCGCTTTTTCAAAAATATCGCCTGCTACTTTCGATGCTCCGCCGTTTCCGGCATCTACACCTATTTTCAACTGTCCCAATCTTTGGTATGTCTTTGAGATTAATGACCAATAACTTTCGATTACATCTTCGGTTTTCTTTAGGCGCAGTCTTCCACTTTGCCTAATGGAAGTGTCAACCGTGCGATGATCAAAAAAGATATCTCTGATTTTCTCGTTTTCTTCAATAAACCCTGTTCCATCTGAATGCCTAAACCGAAAACCATTATACTCTGGTGGGTTGTGAGAAGCTGTGATGTATACTCCAGCTGTGAATTTCCCTTCCCAGATTGCAAAATTGGAAATACCTATTGGTACTTGCCCGATCGTCGTAACATTGCAACCAGTGTCCAAGAGCCCATTCACAAAAGCATCTTGCAGCAATTGTCCTCCCTTACGAACGTCTCTTCCAACGCATACGTCACCTCGGTTTTGCAGAAAAATACCGAAAGTCCTACCTAAATGAAACGCAAATTTGGACGTGAGCTCGCTATCATAAATGCCTCTGATATCGTATTCTCTGAATACATGAGAGATTAATTTGAAGCCCACATAGGAAGAAAATTGAGTAACGAGATTTAAGATTTTCTGATTCACTTTAGAGCGTGGTAGATTCAGCAAGCAATCTTCGCGCTGGAAAAACTGCAGTTTCTAGTTGTTAACATGAGTTCATCGCATGTACTTGGCATATTTCTTCTTCAATCCGTGAGTCTCGATTGCCTCATAAACCTCATTTGGTAAATCTTTCAAAGAACCCCTGAGTACAATCAAGTAATTTACTGAAGCTTCCACATCATCAGCTCTTGACTTTGCAGTGTCGTCCCAAACCTCTTTCCAAGCCAGATTTCCTGCACGCTCCGCTTTTTCCTCTTGATAGTTGATGTAAGCAAAGTGGGACCTGCACATAGGAAAGCCATAGCATCGACCTATGGCCTCGCTCTTCTTGCCTAGGTTAGAACAAACAAAGCATTGGTCCATCCTTTTCACACTTCTATATCTTGGCGTATTACATTTAAATAGGCTTTTTCCTCAATTTCTTCTTAGGTGATAAGACCTTTGTTCGTTCAATGGAAAATAGCTCGAGATGAAAAAAGATGGCAAAATTAACAAAAATGGGTTTGCTGAAATATCCTGTGATACTTGCATGGCTTGTGGCTTCCTTCGTATTGATGATCATAAGCATTTTGATGGGAATATTTATGCCTAACGAAACTGTTGTTATCGTAGCAGCCGCGTTGTTATCTCAAGCTTCAGGTAGCATTTTCTTCCCGATATTAGTTGGCTATTTCTATGACAGACTTAAAGAGAAAGAGAGTGGGGAAGCCATTTGGCAAGTCTTCAAAGAGTTCTCTGATGGAGGTATCATACGAATATACAAAGACCGAGAGGAGAGCCCATACCCGGAGAACGCAGTAAGCTCCTTGCGACAAGCATTCGCGAATCACACTCATGGTGAAGTGAAACTAGTGGGCGTATCATTGAGAGTGTTCTTTAATCCAACAGGGCCATTCTATGATGTTATTCGCAATGTTGCCTCGGTTGCGGACACAAATCCAAATATCCGAATGAAAGCTCTCATATGCAATCCTGGAAGCCCAGAGGTCGCTAACAGGAATTCGATTGAGAACCCACAAACCAAGGATTCGCTAATAGAAAGAGACATAAGATTGACTGCTGCTAATATTAAAGTCCTGCAGACTCGATTTCCAAGAGCTTCTGTAGAGTACGGATTATACAATGAAGCACCTTATTGTACTTTAATCATCTTTCCAGATCGATGCTTCTACTCACCTAACATATTGTCGAAGGAAGCGCCTGTTAGGTTGCCGTTGATTGTGTTCCGTTCTGGATCTCATGGTTATCGGGTGTTGAATGAATATTTCGAGTGGCTCTGGAGCAAACGAGTTGGTTCAAAAAATCCAACGATTAGTTAAAATTATTTACTGAAGAGGTGTGATGTATGACTGTTCAGATCCGTCAACCAAGTGACCTTCACTCATTAAACGACCGCATAATAGAAACGTACCTTAATGATTTCCTCGCCGATGATTCAGCGAATTCGGAGGTAGATTCTTTGCTCACACGATCAGATTTTCAGCCAGACAGTTTTACAGTTCAAGATAGATTATCCAATCCGCGTTTTCTGTCAACGAAGGAAAGAAATGGTTGTGAATTTCTAAAGTCGCAGATCATTAACTTGCTAGAGATGTTGCAATCCGAAAAACTGGTGACATTCTTTGATACAACCGCTTGTGCGGACATCATGTTCACCGAGCTAGTTAAGCTCCTCAATTATTCAACTGATCGTGGCCCCATTGCTACGCAGATTTTCAACCAAGAAATCCCTGATGTTGTGGAGAGAGTCGTAGCGTACTGTTTATATTGCAACCCAAATTACGAATTTCATACGCATAGACTGTTAAAAGAAGTTGGATTGGAAATAGTACCTGCGATTTTGCAGCGTCAGTTCCAAAGAAAAGACAGCCTAAAGCGACTACTAGTTTTCTCGATTGCTAGCGGACTGGTCGGTCTAGACCTTAAAGGGGCAGGGGCTGCTGCATCACAGATTACTAGCAAAGGAATACCGCTGAGCCCATTCATTAAACTTGGGAGGTCAAATTTGACAGAGTATGTATACAAGTCACTGGAGAACATAGCTTCTAAAGGTTTGACTATTGATTATTGGAATCATTTTCTTGATGAGGTTATGAAAAAACAAGATTTCAAACTAGTTTGGTTTCTTGATGACTTCATTGAAACCATGTTTGACCTATATTTGTTGCTGGAACTGCTAGAACAGTATCATTCCATCGAGATATCTCTTATTCCCAAAAATGGTCAGCACGGAAATGATGCATCTTATACAGATGTTATGAACCTCTTAGAGTTGCCATTATTCGATTCGTTACGTTCACATATTGCTTCTGGCAGGTTATACATTGCACGCAAAGGGCCTCGAATGGGCACTTTAAATTTGATGAAGCTTTCTAAAGAGGTATGCGACGAGATCAAAAGTAGCAATGCAGTCTACATCAAGGGTTGCAGAAGTCATGAAATGGTGCAGGGAGGAATAAAAGCAGTAACATACACCTCGTTTGTCGTGGCAAGGGAATTCACAGAAGCAGAAACAGGTCTTGATGCACGAGAAAATGCGCTGGTCTTCTTCAGAAATGAACCCGGAGAATATTCCTATTGGGGGTTCAAGTTGCGAGGCCTACGTCATAAATCGTTTGAAGATGGGAGACGAATTGCGATTTGCTGTTCGACGCTTGACGAGCATGAAAGACGAAAGACAGCAGAAGTGACTGTTTTAATACGGGATCTAAAGAAGCTAATCAAACTTTTTCATATTGTACCAGACTGCTATAGACTAGCTTATGATGCAGAAACGAAGTTGATAGTTGACAAGCTCTGCGACATTACCAAAGTAACGTATAACAATGTAGCTCAACTTTATTCTGATATCCGATGTGAGTGGCCCAGCGAAAAAGACGCCGCTCTAATGGACGAGTTGATAGAAATGGCCAGGGCTAGAGTGCAAGAAGGTATACTGGGTAACCAACGAGGAAGGATATCTATGCTGGATGTGGGCACAGGCAATGGTCGCGATTTACGTTACTTGAAGCGATTTAATGACGTTGATGCCATAGGCATTGACAATGCAGAGGCTTTTATCAAAATACTAGACGAACTTGCAGAAAAGGGAGAAATCCCCAGAAAGTCATATTACCAAACGGATATGAGAGATTTGTCTGCTTTTCCCAACTCAAGTTTCGATGTGATTCGCCACAATGCATCACTCCTTCATCTTCCGATGCTCCCGAATAAAATAGGTGCAGATGAAGCTGTCGCTGAATCTTTTCGCGTTCTAAAACCATCTGGCCTGATCTATGTCCTTGTCAAGGAAGGCAGTGGACTGAAGTATATGGACACTCAAGAAGGGCTAGGAAAAAGAGTTTATCAGACTTATTCCGAAGAATCTATAAGAGAGCTTTTGGAACGGAATGGCTTCAGAATTCTCGAAATACGATCTCGATATAGTAAGAGACCTACTGGACTTGTCAAATGGCTCTTGGTTTTTGCCGAAAGAAGTAGGCTTCTTCATGATCGAAAGGCAAAACGGTAGTTAAACAAAAGGAGTTGTCGTGATGAAACAAGCAATTTGCCTCCAGGCATATAGTAAGCAAAAGTTTGTGTTACTACTTCATCAACAGGGATTTTGGTATTTTAGGATTGGTTCGGAATCTTGTCTTCGTTTTGATCGCTGTCTGATTAGGGACTTGAACCCGTTTGGGTATTAGTCCTGGCGGGCCAGCTCTCGGACATCGCGCGCTTATAAATTTATAAACAAGATTCCGTTCAAAGGATAAGCATGGTATGTCTGTGAAAACGAAGGGCATGCCCTTGGATGAGATTATCAGTGTAAAGTCGTCTGTTCAGTTGTATCGTTTGATTTCTCGCGAAAACCTTCATTTGCGACGAGGACTCGGACGTGATGATGCACTTCTGGAACAACTCGCAAGAAAGCTGAACTTGGATCCCAACAAACCGATTTCAGAGCAATTAGAGACTAGGAAAGTGCCACTTGAGATCTTCGTCCAAGCATTCTTTTCCGTGGCAGAACCTTTTGCTGGAATGCTGAGCAACATCTACTCGATTATGGAACGTCAAGGAGCTCGATTAGCAACACGTTCAATAAAGATGAGATTCTCCTTTCAGAAAGCTACTGAAGAGCTTGAGTTTGATCTAAAGCATTTTCGTGAGTGGCTGGCAATATACCAAAAAGTCCGTGGAACTTTTACGCTCAGATTGTGGTCGCAGGACGATATCAGCATGCTATACCACCCTATCAGGACATTACGGAACATCTATGGCGAGTCCTACAATTGGAAAGAGGCGAAGCGTTATTCGTCACCGTTGCCAGAACCCCGGATGTTGTACACTGACCCCGAATGGACTCCATTAAGGCAGTTACGCGATGCAATGGAACAGTTACGGGAAATTGCTTCTGAGGAAACTGATGAACATTCTAAGGCGCTTTCTGCCTTAACGAACGAATATGAGAGAGAAGAGAAGCAGACGATCGAACGTGATCCATCTAGAGTTCGAACTATGCTCTCTGATCTGTGGCCGGGACTTGTCGGGCTTCTGTTTAAACTCGAGGAATCCACGCCTACAGAATCCTTGACGCAGGATGGATTAAATGCTCTTCAGGAGATTCACCAAGTTTTAGAGAATGCTCAACGCACTAAAATAAATGGCCAAGCCCTAGTGCGCAGTCTTGTAGAATTTCTGCGTCTGCCCTTCTGGAAATATCGTTGGCGCGTTTATGAAATTTGGGTAATGCTCGAGATAATTGATTGCTTGGACGAATATGACATAACCTTGGAGTTGGCAGGAGATAGATGGAACCTAGAAGAACACAAAGCCACCAAAGTTGCACGCTTTGAAGATCATAGCAGAAATCGTTATGAAGTATGGACCCAACTCACTACGCCTGTCGATACTTCTTACAAGAAAAAACACATAATGCCCGATATCCGTTTCTGTACACATGATGCTACTGTCCCGCAGAATACTCTCCTCCTTGTAGAGTGCAAGCAGAGGAAGAGTATGAAGCCTCGGGATCTAGAAGACTTGATCGAAGATTATAAGAGAGGCGCAAACAAAAGCATCCTAAATCTCTTCGTTAACTACGACAAGTTCCCAGCTATCTCTTGTTCGCTTTCACCCACAGAATTACTGTCCAACGTTAACCCAGCACACCCTCAGATGGTTCAAAAACTCAAGGACCGCGTGAAAAACGCTCTAATTGACAATGAAATCAAACCGGTCGTTCCACAGTATGATGCCATACTCTTCGACGTCTCTCAAAGCATGAGAGGCAGATATGCCAACGCGAAGATTAGCGAAGCGTGCAGAGAGCTTCTCATAAAAAACTCCCGTTCCAAAACTTTTTTCTTCAACAACTATCTTCTGCCTACTGAACAACTCTCCTCTCCAGCACTTGTATCGGAACTCGACAGAATGACAAAAGGAATGACCAATCTTGATGGAGCGCTACGCGAATTGCATGCAAAACATCCGAACATAAAAACCATTGCGATAGTCACAGATGGCGAATATGATGCTTGCGCAAAATCATTGGAACTATTCGAAAAAGCAGAGGAACTGATTCTGGAAAAGAATTTCCCGAAATACGAGAAATCTGCTGACGAGAAGTGACTTCTTTCATCATAACAAGCGTTCTGGAGGGTTCAATTTAACAAACGAAATCGTTCTTTTGAAAATATTAGAAACTGGCAACTCTTATACTGTAATTCGACAATACCATTTAAAACTAAGAAATGTAAGATGTACTTTTTAGGTGGACGAAAGTGTTATTCCTTGGTGCTGGGGCTTCTCAAGAGATTGAACCACCAACGATGCAAAGGCTATCTCAAGTCCTAGAGTTTGAAAACAGAGGATATGACGAACTGATTTCTGATATCAAAGTTCGACTAAAGAATTTTGGACTGAAAGAAGATGAATTAGAATTTGAGACGATTTTCTCAATCTTAAACGGACTAAAGAACCCAAGGGAATCAATCAAGGATATGGGTCCCGTTTGGATATTAGTCCCGGCGTATATCTAAGATAGGTCAAAATGGCTCGATTTCCTCAGACACAAGCAAAGAAAGGAAGCCAAATGAAAAAGTTATCTTTGTATGAATCCTAGCCTAAAGGAGAACCACAGTGGTATGCTCTCGGAAGAAGCCTTTTCTTTACTTAGTATTGGCTCTAAAATAGCGTAATTTGTTTATATTTGTCTTTCTTGTCTAAATGCTCTTTCTCTGGAATGTAATTTAAAATTTCTACAAGCTTATCAATAAAACCCATTTGTCCCTTTGATATCTTTTTCCTTGCTTGTTCAATATTAAACCAGCCTGCCTTATCAACCTCTGGATACTCTTGCAATATCCCGGAATTTCTTGGCCATTCGAGCGTAAATTTGTTACTTACAATTTTCGCCGCATCCAAGTCTTTTTCAAGAGCCCATACATGTATCATCTTTTTGCTTGGCTGTTCCAACTCTCCCAGATTAATAAATTCCCCGTCAACTTCAAATCCTGTTTCTTCCTTAAATTCCCTCTTTGCAGCATCCAAAGGATTCTCATTTTCATCGAATAATCCTTTTGGTATTGACCACGCTCCATCATCTTTCTTTGCCCAAAATGGTCCACCAGGATGAACCAGCATTACCTCGAGTTTCTTGTTCTTAAATCTAAACAAGAAGATACCTGCGCTGTGCTTTTTCATTTTTGTATTCCTTCCTAATGTTCACGACCTAACAGTTTTAATATAGATTCATAAGTTTCTCCTTCCTTGATAAGTCGAATGTAGGCATCTCGCAAAGTTATGAAAAGTTCGTTATTACCTTGCCGATTTGATATTTCAAAAGCAAGGCTCCTTCCAATTGGCACCTTATAAGGTTTTGTTTCTATTTGTATTTTTCCTTTTTCAGTATATCCGTCAATTATTATCGCGCTTCCAAAAGGAATTGCGTTATGGACTCTTATTTCAAATCTTTTTTGCGCGCGTTTAGGTAGTGCTTGTTTCAACTCTACTAACTTTGATACACTAATCCTAATACTCTCGGCGAGTCTTTTAGAATCAGTATCCAGCACAGGCGACAACGCTACCATCAACTCATTTTTCCAAGGATTGAGTAAAGATATCAAGACAGAGAAAGTGCTGTTCTGCCCCAATTTACTTCTTAAAACGCAACATATATCATCAAAAGGTATGCCTGTCATAAGATTAATACTTACCATGTGTAGACTGTGGCTTGCAGCAGCGATATATAAATCCACAGTAGATCCTTCCTTTCTATATTTGGCATAATCTTTTCTAGACTTATAAAATGCGGACAATCCAGCTTCCGCTACTTGCTGTGCAAGGTTGCTTGGCAACTCTTCTTCTCTCTTGCGTAGACCTAACCGATTTATCACACGTGCCATTTGGTTTGATACTGGCCCTAAAGCTGCCAATAGATTACGATCAGACCTATTTGGGTCGTAAATGCCGGGCCTAATTCCTAACAAATCTGTTGGTATGTGCAACTTCTCTCTGCATTTTGGCATCAATGTAAAACATCGTTGTCTTCCCAAACGACCAATAAACAAACCTAGTTCAAATAAAACATTATCTCGAGTTATTTTGACAACATCATCTCTTATTCGTGATAAATCTTCAAAAGAGAAAACGAATATTCCGAAGTCAAATATGTCAAGCTGTTTAATTAAATCATCAAGGGTATATTCAGATAACTCAAAGATTCCTTGAGGCCAAACAGTCACTTCCGCTACATGTTCCAGATTTTCTTGAACCGCGTAAGCAACATCTAATCCTTCTTTGGACGATGCTATGAAAACTGTAGGTTTCAACTTATCCATTTTAACACCTTTTCTTGTTTTTCATATCTAAACTCATTATTCTAGGATATGGTTAACGTTTTTGAGGGTTATTTTTCGTTAATGAGCCTTTTTTCTGATAAAGTTTTCTGAGACTTAAACTTTCGGCTAGTTTTTAAATGGACTTGAACCCATCTGGGTATTAGTCCCGGCGACCGCACCATAAATTATTGCTCTTTTGATTGGTCAAAAGGAAATTTCTTTGACTGGTCAAATCAGCTTCTGATTATAAGATTTTATGCGGGTATGGTGGGATTTGAACC
>Ga0315282_10001707_pt1 | contig 41061 bp, 42 predicted proteins | sample YL17G07_20_MG_FD_203693 | JGI IMG/M metagenome (GOLD analysis project Ga0315282, IMG submission 203693) | Sediment microbial communities from Yellowstone Lake, YNP, Wyoming, USA - YL17G07_20 | ecosystem: Environmental > Aquatic > Freshwater > Lake > Sediment | place: USA: Wyoming | collected...
ACGTAAATAACGTTTTGGAAATCATGCAAACGTTTTTCTTGGTGACCTCCAGATTCAAACCGCCTTTGGGTACTTGTGAATAGCTAATGTCGGGAATTGAAACTGTAAAGATCATTGTTGAGGCGGAGAAGAAAGCCGCCAAGATCCTTAACGATGCGCAGAACAAAGCCTGGGAGATACGGAAACGGCTAGATTCAATGGTAGAAACCGAGCGAGAAGGTCTGCTGCGCTCTGCGAAGAATCAGGCGTCAACAATAGTGGAACGGGCTGAGAGTGAAGGCAAAACTGAAGCCCAAGAGTTAGAGAAGAATTCACAGAGTGCTATTCGTCAGATCGTAACTCGCGCCACAGCTCAGAAGGGCGTTGCTGTAGAACGACTGGTGGCGCTAATTATGGGGAGCGAGCAGTGATGTCTGAAACAAGCAAATTCACAGAAGATATCTTGGCAGTGGCTAAAGAGAAAGCTCAAACCATAGTTGCCGAAGCTGAGAATGAAACTCAGAAGGCTCTCCAAGAAGCGAAGACTCGTCTTTCAAGGGAAGCGGATGATGTTATTCGGAATGCTAAGGCTGAGGCAGAAGGTGTGAAGAGACGCCACATGAGCGAAGTCCGCCACAAGGTCAAGCTTCAAGAACAACTTGAGAAGGATCGGATTCTAACCGATGTTTTACAACAGACAAAGAAAAGGATCGCCGACGTCGCAAGTGATGAGACCAGGTACTTTCCCTACCTTGCGTCATCAATAGCCAACGCTATTCGCGAACTGGGATTTGAAGAAGTTCTTGTGCATCTTAACGCCAAGGATCTCAAACGGATTGATAGGACGAAACTTGAGCGAGAAGTTGGAAAGAAGCTGGACAAACGAGTCAAGGTTGAGTGGTCAAAGAACCCAATCGAAGCCTTGGGAGGCGCTATCATCTCAAATGCCGATGGAAAGATACGGATTGTCAGTACCCTAGATCAGAAGTTCGAAGCCTTAGGATCAAAACTGCTTACAGGAGCCGGCCGAACACTCTTCGGAAACAATGCCTGAGCGTGCTATAACCACTCATGTCAGGCGCAGGGCGATATGCCGAATTAGCGGCTGCAGTGCGCTCTTTCAAAGCAGAACTCGTTCAACCCAGTCAGATGGAAAGATTCATTGAAGCTGGTTCTCTTTCCGAGACTGTCAGCATATTGACAGCAGGACGAGTCACAGCAGTCGAATCGTCGAACCTGACAGCCGCAGAATCATATTTAACCCAATGTGTAGCCGAACTGGCCCACCGATTGGCTTCATACGCACCTTACGACTCTCGATCACTCATCAAGCTGTTCTCGACCAATTATGAGCTAAGTTGCGTGAAAGAGATACTGAAATCCATCCTTGACCAAGAGGATCCTGAAGACGCCGTTGCACGCATCATCCCCGCCGGTAAGTTGACTCTGGAAAGATGCAAAGAGCTCATCGAAGCTCATAATCTGAACAGAGTCGTTGAGGTGCTGGAGGATGATGCGCTAAGACGATTCATTGCTCCAAAACTTGCTGGAGATAGGAGCGGAATGATCGTGGTGTCCGCGATCGATCAGCACTATTACTCGAAACTGTGGTCCGCCTCCAACCTACCGGATCCACTTGACGCACAGTCCGCTAGAAAACTGATCGGCGAATTGGTGGATCACCTGAATATTCTACTCGCCTTCCGGGCACGCTTGATCGGTTTAGATGCCAGATCAACATCTGAACTGTTCATTCCGATAAATTACGGACTTGGGCATTCGCTCAACGAACTTGCGGAGAGCACCAACATACCCAACCTGATTCGAACTGTGGAAAAGACTCCGTACGCTCGCGCATTTGCAGGACAGACGGGGCTCGAGACAAGTGTGACGAAGGTTGAACGTGCACTAAACCACAGTCACGCAATAAGATGCTTGAACACGTTTGCAGGTTCACCGTTCAAAGTAGGTCTAGCGCTGGCCTTCCTCTTCCTGAAGAGATACGAGTTGCATGACCTCTTCGCGATCTTCAACGGCAAAGCGAACGGCGTCGCATCAGATCGCATCATGGAATCACTGATTTTGCACGGCGTCTGAGGGTGGGAAAGCGTTTTAATACCATCTAGGATTGTTAGTGCCACAGACAGGTGCTGAATGATAGTGAAACCTAGACATCAACTGTTGCTGAGTCTATTGCTAATGGTCGTCGGCGTAGTCACGATTTCATCGATGGTAGTAGTCGCATTCTCGCAGGGACCAACTCAGACTGCCGACGCGGTGGCAAGCGAGAAAGGACTTTTCCTTGTCGGCGCAGGAATAGCGGCTGGTCTAGCGTCTTGTGGCGCGGGTATAGGCCTGGGTACCGCAAGCGCTGCAGCAATTGGTGCCATTGCGGAGAAACCGGAAATGCTCGGTCGAACCCTTCTGTTCGTCGTGCTGATCGAAGCTATTGCAATCTACGGTCTAGCAATGTTCTTCATAATCTACTCGAGAATCTAAACGGCTACAAGAAAGCTAATGCCCCACATCTCTCCGCTTGCGCCCTATGAAGCCGAACTTGAAGAAACTTGAAGAGGCAGTCCGAGACAAATCGCTGACACCTCTTACGAAGGCGTTGGGCGAACTAGCCGACGAGTTGGGCTATCAACTCAAACCTCCCTACACAGAGGTCTTAAATCTCAAAGCGAAGGAAGAAGACGACAGATTCGGAGTAAAGTTCACAGCAGAGTTACATCTACACTACTCTACTCTTGAGCGCTCAGACGAGGACCTCATATTTGTCGTAAGATTCGGTGGTGAAGCGCCAGCTGATTCGCCTGCACCGCCCATAGACCAGCTTTTCTACGCTGCTGTTGTGGAGTCTCTAACGGTGTACGGATATGGATCTAGGTGGCAGGGAACGATCCTAACCACGCCTGCCAAATATCGTGAAAATCTTGAAGTCAAGGCTGAGCGACTAAGTCGGATTGACCTGGCCGATCTGTACCGATCAATAGGCGAACGGCCAAGGACGGATTCTAAGGCTTAGACCTCATCGTCGTGGATATCCTATCCCAGATGGGGAACCATGTGGATTGCTGAGTTGATCACGTTAAGCAATAGCGCCGGATATAGGCCCAGTATAAGTAACGGTACAAGGAAAGCGGCCAGCGTTATCAGCAAGTAGTAAGGCGCGTCTCGCACCTTGACCGGTTTTGCATGAGGAGCAATTAGGACTCTGCGCAGCATCCAGACGAAGTATCCTGCAGTTATACCTGGCACTAGGACTGCGATCGCATAAAACACGTTGACTGAGATGCCTGCCATAATCACTGTGTACTCGCTGATGAAGTTGCTGAACCCAGGGAATCCCATCGCGGCAAGAGAAGCTAGCACCAGGAGAAAGCTGGTCTTGGGCATTATGCTCCCGAGTCCCGGAAGTTCTTTGATTGTTCGAGTTCCCATGTACTCGTGGATTACTCCGGACATGAGGAATAAGGCGCCTATGGCCAAAGCGTGATTGAACATCTGGAATACTGCTCCACTCAGTCCAGCCGTCGTTAGCGTAAATGCACCGAAGAGAACGTAACCCATGTGATTGATGCTGGTTAACGCTATCATTCGCTTAAAGTCCTGTTGAACCATTGCCACGATAGCGCCGTAGAACATCGTGAGAAGCCCAAACCCTATGAACACAGGCGCAAGAAATCGCGAGGCATCCGGCATCAGGAAAAGGTTCATGCGAATAAATCCATACCCACCCATCTTCAGAAGTACACCGGCCAGTAGGACGCTGATCGGCGCGGGGGCCTCCACGTGAGCGTCAGGCAGCCAAGTGTGCAATGGAACTATCGGTAGCTTGACGCCGAATCCCATAAAGAAACCAATTGAGATCAAGATCTGAATCAGCAGCGGTAAGTGAAGGTTCATCAGGACCATGAAATCGAAGGTGTGAGGAGTAGAGAGGGCATAGAGCGCAATGAAACCCAGGAGCATCAAGATGCTCCCGACATGCGTCATTATGAGGAATTTCATTGCCGCATATTTCCTGCGTGGTCCACCCCAGACCCCTATGAGGAAGAACATTGGAATGAGCACGAGCTCCCAGAACACGTAGAAGGCAACGAGGTTTAGGGAAGTGAACACGCCGATAATTGCCCCCTCGAAAAGAAGCAGCAATGCGTTGTACTCCTTAACGCGTGAGCGGATTTGTTCCCAAGACCCTGCAGCAGATAATGTGGTGAGGAAGGATGAAATGATAAGGAGAGGTAGACTGATGCCGTCAATTCCTATGGTATAGGTTAACCCGAACGCGCTCGCCCATTCGTATCTTTCAACGAGCTGGAAACCGGAAACCGACCAGTCGAAGGTCGAGAAAATGAATAAAACGATCGCGATCGTTGCTGCAGAAATCGCGATGGTAAGTGCTTTCGAGACCTTGTCGCCAGCGTATCCGGCTAGATATACGACTATGGCTCCAATTATTGGCGTAAAGACCAGAATGGATAGCAGCAACAATTGCATCGCCTCATATCAGGAAGAACAATACCGCAACTATGAGTGCGAATAATCCAAGGGCGAAGATCGTTACGTATTCCTGTGCGACACCTGTCTGGATTCTTCGCAGTTGTGATGAGAATTTGCGGCCCACAGCCGCTATGGAGTTGATCACACCGTCAACGACGCCGATGTCAACTCTCTGCCCTCCCGCGGAGACATCGATAGAGAATACTGCAACGGCACCACTTATTCTATCGAAGAACTTGCTTTCAATAGAGGACCTGATGGCGCTCGCTGCTGAGATCGTTCCGTAGACGAAGGCTCTGTAGTAAGCAGGGTTAATGTACCAACGATTCCAGAGGAAGTTGTATATCGATCTGGCAACTCCCTTCTCTCCTACAATCGACGTGGGCTTGATTCTCCCTGAGATGTAAATCAAGTATCCGAGTGTTCCACCGATCGCGAGCATGATTAGAGATCCAACGGTGGCGACAAGAGTTGCGTGTGCCTCGGCTCCGGGATCTACAGGCGGCATCATCTGTGCTAGTGGTGTTGTTGTGGTCGCGAGTGAGGTCCTGAAGAAGGACTCGACGTAAGGCCCAGCTAACCCAATCGCTATGGTAGCGGCGGCCATAATAGCGTAGGGAACCCACATGACTCGGGGTGCCTCGTGAACGTGATGGCCCTCTTCCTCCAACTTCCTTACGTGCTCGCTTGGTGGTGCGTAGAAGACTAGCCCTATGACCTTCAGACTGTAGAGGATCGTGAGGGCTACTGTTCCCCACGCGAAAAGCATTAGCGGCAGTTGTCCCGTGAGCACTGTGACCGCGATCACAGCGTCTTTACTCCAGAATCCGCTCAGCGGTGGCACACCGGAAAGTGCGAGCAGTGCGATTAACATTGAGGCGAAGGTAATCTTCATCGAGTGACGAAGCCCGCCCATATCCTGCATGAATCGAGATTCTACTGCATGCAAGATTGCGCCTGCAGCAAGGAATGCGGCGGCTTTGAAGAATGCGTGAGTCATCAAGTGGAATATTCCTGCTGAGAGGCCGGTGACGAATTCCGCTGCCAATCCTCCTGCGCCAATCCCAAGCATCATGTAGCCTATCTGGGATACGGTTGAGTAGGCGAGAAGCTTCTTGAGCTCTTTTGAGACAACCGCTTGAGTGGCTGCCATGAATGTTGTGAAGGCTCCTATCCAGGCGACGAGTTCGAAGAAGTAGGTTGGCTGACCGTATTGGAGAATGATGTTGTAGAACATTGGTCCTGCTCGGCCTGCAAGGTATACTCCCGCAGTTACCATGGTCGCAGCATGTATCAAAGCCGAGACTGATGTTGGGCCCGCCATCGCATCGGGTAACCATTCGTGTAACGGGAACTGAGCGGATTTGCCAATCGGGCCCCAGAAGAACAATATCGCGACAGGGATCAGCAGACCCAGACGACTGAGAGGTAAGGCCCAGGATACGTTGCGTGACAGTTCTACGAAGTTTAGTGTGCCCGAGTATGCGTAGATCATGAAGATGGCGATCAGGAGACCTATGTCGCCGATCCTGGTGACTACGAGGGCCTTCATTCCTGCATGGCTTGGTGAGTAAGCCATAGGAACATTCATCGACTTGTCGCCGAGAGTGCCGACCCATTTGTCGAGCGGGTCCTTGTACCAGTGGCCGATCAACGCGTAGGAACAAAGCCCGACGCCTTCCCATCCGAAGAAGAGTTGAAGCAGGTTATCGGACATGACTAGCAGCAGCATGCTTCCGATGAAGAAGTTCATGAAGAACCAGTACCGGGTTAGCCCTTCCTCGCCTTTCATGTACCCAAGGCTGTAGACCATTATGAGGAAGCTTATCCAGGCGACAGTGTTGGCCATGATGATACTCAATGGGTCAAGTAGTACGCCTGCCTTGATTCCGACGCTTGTTATCCAGTCAACTTGAACATCTTGAACAGATCCGGAGAGGATGTTGGGAAAGAGTAATAGTGCCGAAACGGCGCCGAGAAGCGAGAATGCAACTGGACCGTAGTCTCTTGCCTTGGGATGGATTCGCGCCATGACTGGAGTTAGGGCGGCGCCGATGAAGGGGAAGCCCCAGGTTAGCCAACCGAAGATTTCGTTCAAATTCTAACCTCCAAGAATCACTTTGACGCTGGGTAACAACAGACGTTCAATCAGGTCTGGGAAGATTCCGAGTATGAGTGAGACAGCCGCCAGCACCAGCAGTGGCGCGGTCACAGTCCAAGGCGCTTCATGGACGCTCTCAAGTTCCGACGGCAATTGGCCGAAGAAGACGCGTTTCACGGTCCAAAGGGAATATCCTGCAGTCAAAGCTGTAGAAACCACGGCCAAGAAAGAGATGACTATGCGAAGCATAGAGTTCAGAGTGAAGGCTTCCTGAAAGCTACCTGCGAAGATCAAAAATTCGGAGATGAATCCGGCAGTTGGCGGGATGCCCATTATGGTTAGGAATCCGATCAGAGCCGCCGTTGCGGTAATTGGCATTTTTGACGCTAGCCCACCCATTTTTCCGATGCTGCGCAGTCCATGAGCTTGGAGAATGATGGCGCCAGCTGTCATGAACAGGATTCCCTTTCCTAACCCATGACTAACGTATTGTAACATTGAGCCCGAGACGCCAAGGACTGCGACTGACGAAATACCGAGGAGAATGTATCCCATTTGACTGATGCTGGAGTAGGCTAGTAGACGTTTGATGTCGTCTTGTACTAGTGCCATAGCTCCGCCGTAGAACATCGTGATAACCGCCCAGATCGCCAATGCCGTAGAGATTTCCATAACAGCATCTGGGAGTATTGTCATCACGATTCGGACGATCGCGTATCCACCGATACCAATCATCGCAGGGGATAGTAGAGCGCTGATTGGAGTGGGAGCTTCTGCATGAGCGTGAGGCAACCAGATGTGCAGACCAAACGCGGCCATCTTCACGAGCAGGCCGACAACCATCAAGAGTGTAATCCAGATCCGGAAATCTGAAGGAATAGTGGATGTGACGATGTCTTGCAGATCGAAACTGTGACTGAGGTATCCAACAGATAAAATGCCTGCAAGGAATGCAAGTGCTCCAATGTGGGTCCACATGAAGTACATGAACGAAATTCTGTCTCGGTCGCCGTATCCCCATTTCGCAATCAGGAAGTAAGATGGGACTAGCATGAGTTCAAAGAAGAGATAGAATTCGATCAGGTTTGTAGCCAACACGGCGCCCATCATGCCTACTGAGTAGAGCAGCAAGAGCGCATAGTACAGTCCGAATTGCTTCTGCTCGGTTCCCATTATGTGCGCCATGTAGGGCATTGAGTAAATCGACATCAACGTGCAAAGCAGAGCAATCGTGAAGAGTACTGGAATGCTGAGCCCGTCTGCATTGAATCCAAAGAGCCCGATTGGACGCCAGTCATAGAATTCCTGTCCGCCTCCCTGCCACGCAGTGAGAATCGTTAGGAATGTGGAATACGCGAGGGCTATGAATGAGACCCAGCCCGCCTTCGCTCCCCACTTCACGCCCGCGAAATACGCGATGAACACGAAAACAAACGGCACTAGGAGAATTTGAAGGATCTGAGCGTCCATGGTGCCTCACCCTTTCAGTTTGTTTAGTTTCCTCACATCGATTGTTGAATTGAGCCTGAACGCCACCAGGATTAGGGCAAGCCCTACAGCAGCCTCCATCGCCGCGGCTGCTATAGAATAGAAGACTATCACCTGCCCAGACACTTGTGGAGGATTCATGTAGCGCGTAAATGCCGCGAAATTCAGGTTCGCGGCGTTAACGATTATCTCGATGGCAAAAAGAATTCGCATCGCATTCTTCTTCACGCTGAGCCCGTATATGCCGATACCCAATAGGGCTGCTGAGACGATTAAGTAACTAGTGAGAGCAACCATCGCTGTTACTTCTCCACCTTTGCCAACACAAGTGCACCTAGGAGCGCCGCCGACATAAGCAGAGCCAGTATCACTAGGGGAATTGGGTACTGTGTCGCCAAGACGGGACCGAGATCGGATACGGGTAGATTCGCGGATTGAGGCTCCGTCGGTAGATTCGGACCTGCCAATGCCGCAACACCAGCTATCGATACTGCTAGTAGTCCTGCAAGCCATAGACCCGCAGCTCCCTCCGCATGCTCTGGTCGATCTGCGAGTTCCTCAGAAACCTCGCGACGAACCAACATTATTGTGAATAGGATTAGAACGACGATTGCTCCAACGTAAATTGCGATTTGCAGCATCGCAAGGTACGGGGCATCGAGGAAGACAAAGAAGCCAGCAATGCCAATGAAGCTAACCGCGAGAGCTACAGCACCGTAAATCAGTTCTTTCGCCTGCAGCGCCATGATCGATCCAATGATCGTCACAACGGCTAACACGATGAAAGTTATGTCCGGTGGAATGGAAATCAACGCCAACTCAAAGAAACCCCCATGCCGACAGTATGCCACTGTTCAACAGGAATATCGTCAGGAACACGTTCACCAGTGCGATGATCAACAAACGCGTCCAGCCCACCTTGATCAGCATGTCAACTCTAAGTCGAGGATAGACTCCTCGAGGGATAATTATGAATGTCGCTACTATGAGGGTCTTGATAATGAACCATGCAGGTTGAGGCAGAGGCCCCGGTCCCCACCAACCGCCAAGAAAGAGTGTGGTAACAAGTGCGGACATTAGGTATAGCTTCATGTAAAGACCCATGAAGATAAGCATGAAGATGGCACCGCTTGATTCCGTGTACCATCCCGCAACCAATTCTGGCTCTGCTTCTGGAAGGTCAAACGGTAGACGCTCAAGTTCAGCCATTATCGCTATGAAGAAGACGATGAACGAGAGAAAAGCGGGTACGATGAACCAGATTCGTAGTTGAGCGTTCACAATATCGACCAAGTTCAATGAGCCTGCGAGCATTACGACACTAAGTGCCGAGATCCACATCGGAATCTCGTAGGCCACCTGTTGAAATAGCGACCGCAATCCACCCAAGAACGGGTACTTGCTGTTACTGGCCCAAGCGAAGAGCAGTATCATAGTCGGGAAGAGTGATGTCATAGCGAAGACGAAGACTATTCCGACATCAAGGTTCGCTATGACCCAATTGTGTCCGAATGGAATTACAGCGAAAGGCAAGGCGGCAAGGAACACGAGCATCAGTGGGATTCCAAGAAAGAGAGGCTTATCAGCCTTGTACGGAATCATAACTTCCTTGAAAATCAATTTCACCCCGTCCGCCAGTGGCTGAAGTATTCCACCTGGGCCACCCGCGTACAGTGGACCAATCCTAAGTTGAATCCTAGCGAGAAGCTTTCTCTCGTACCAAGTCAGAATAATGACAACTAGCGTGAGGTGAATGAACCCGGGGAACACTATGATCGTCAAGAAGGCATGAGAGGTTACGATCGCGATTATCAGGGCTATTATTTCTGCGGGCGTCGGCGGAAAAGCAACCAACTTACCAGTTCTCCCTATTCAACGCCAAGCGCAGCGCGTATCCCAATGGAGCTGCGAGAAGAACTACGAAGAGGATTACGAGGAACGATGCGTCCAGCGGTATCCTGGTGAAACTAATTCCCCAAGCGAACAGAAACATGGCTGCAACGTCGAACACAACAAACATCAGCAGAAATGGGTAGTACTGCATGACAAGCCTACGGCGTGCCTCTCCCTGTGGAACCTGCCCTGATTCGAAGGGCATATCTCGAAGTGGATCGGGTTTCCTGCGAGACCAAAACATTGGCAACGTTAGCATCGGGCCGGTCAGGATTATTATGATAATGGCCCAGATGACTATAGCTAACCAAGGGTTGAGCGCCATGTTCAGTCACAGCGGACCTTCGAAGGCTTGCCCTGTGACTAAAATCGATTCAATATAAATCATGCGAAAAAGCCCTGTGATTGTACTTCAGATTGATTCTATTCGCACAGAGGTATTTTCTTAAGTAACCGGAAACATTAGCCGATTTCAAAACCTGTGCTAGAGGACGGTTCGCTAAGCGGACAACTATTGGAGACATGAGATGCTATGTCTTGGCGGTCAACTGGAACTACTCATTTCTGGTGCGCTAAGTGCAAGAAGCAGGTGCCCGCCGAGTCGGAGCTGGTCTTCAAAGAAGGGAGAGTTCTGTGGAAATGGAAATGCAGCTCGTGTGGCACTGACTACATGACTGAAGGATAATGTAAACTAGAACGCTCTCTCAAGTGAATAGTCGGCGAAATCTTCCAGGAGCTTCCGCCTCTTAGGGTCACGGAGTCCTTTCAATTCTTCCTTTGCTTTCTCGACGTGCTGCTTGGACTTCTGAAGCGCGAATTCCATCGCCTTTTCATACAGCTTTGGCATCTCCAGAGTGCTTGGTTTCTCGTTACCAAGAAGGTCGCTAACCCGTTCCTTCTTAGTGGCTTCGTCCAAATAATGCAATACTACCAAGTTCATTCGTTCCTGTCTTTCCGGGTCTCCTGACTGGTCTAAAATGTCGTCTTTTATTTGGAAGGCTATGCCCACCGCTCTGCCATAGTTGTAGAGGCAGTTGACTTCGTCCGAGGTGGCGCCTCCAAGCACGCCTCCAATGCCTGCTGCGGCGCTGAAGAGGGATCCCGTCTTTAAGTCAGCTATGGTCAGATAGTGGTCGACATCGATCGCTAGCTGCGTTATCACATCGAGAATCTCTCCCCTGCTAAGGTCGACTAAGCCCCATCCTGCCAGACTCGTGATCCTAGAATCCTTGTATTCTGAAAGTATTTGGATACCCTTTGATGCTAGGAAAAGTCCGGCGCTAATTGCCTTATCGTCTGCAAAGGCATGCTGAGTTGTCGGTAGATTTCGCCGGACTCGGTGCTTGTCGATTAGGTCATCAAAGATCAAAGACGCTGCGTGAAGGTACTCCATCGCAACAGCCGCGTCGAGCGCGTGTTTCGACTCACCGCTCACGCTCTCACATGCCAACAAGACCAAAATAGGGCGAAGACGCTTTCCACCAGTTCGAAAGGTGTACTTCACCAGGTCATTAGCTTCGCTTTGCTCAAACCCTGTCGAGAGAACTTCATCGATGCGTTTGTTGACGATCTCTCGCTTTTGCTTGAGGATTTGCTGGAAGTTACTGTTGGTCATTTGTTCCCACGAATGCGGTTTAGCGGCACTGAGTGCTGAAAGCCGTTATAAATGGTAGCTAGAGTGAGTTCATACACGTCTACGAACAGCTTGACAGAAATCCATCATGACCTCTTCAGGTTTCGCGGCCTTAACAACACCGCTTGCCACTAGGACACCTTCGGCGCCAAGCTTCAAAGCAGCATAAACGTCTTCGCCAGTACTGATTCCCGCACCACAAAGGATCTTCACTTTGGAGTTAACTGAACGAATCTTCCTTACCGAGTCACTCACGATCTCCGGGTGTTCCTTCGAAACCGCACGACCCGAACCGATCAGTTCAGGAGGCTCTATTGCAACCATGTCAGGTTCGAACAAGGCAATTGCAGCGGCGAGTCTTGCCGTTCCAGCGCAAGCTACAGTTGTAAGGCCGGCGTCCCGTGCTTGTTCTAGAGTCTTTTCGATATCGTGCAAGCTAAGCATTTTCTCTGAATGGTTGATGATCGTGCCCATCGCGCCAGCGGCCTTGACAGATTCCGCGAGCACATGGCCTGTGTATGCTCCGGGTTTTATTGGATCGATGTGTTGAGCGAACACGGGGAGACTCACATGACTAGCGACTTGATCTATGTCACAGAACTGTGGGGCTAGTCCGACTTTCACGCCCGTCTCGCGTGCTACTGACTCTATTTTGCGAGACAACTCAATTGCACGCTTACCGGTTGCCTCCAAGTATGTCTTGAAATTGATCAACAGAAAGGGTTCCGCGGGCTCCTTGCTCATGTTTCATCGCCTGTGGAATTGGCGCGCGCCTCTATGAAAGTTTGGTTACTCCAGTAATTACCCGCTCAGAGCAACGAAAGAGTGCTTGGAAAGGTCGGCACAATTAAATAGCGACTGAGAGCTATCCGCGATGTGAATTATCTTGGCCCCGCAAAAGGTAACGGTTTCTATCATAAAGGCTGATGTTGGATCCTATCCAGGTCATGGGATGGTTCATCCCAAGCAGATTGAATTTGCTAAGTCGTCACTGGAAGCAGCCAAGAAATCTGGGCTAATTGTTGACTTCTTCGTGACTCATGCAGGCGACGATCTGGAGTTGATCATGTCACATAGGCAAGGAGAGAACAATTCGCGTATTCACGAATTGGCCTGGTCGACCTTCACCGAGGTTACGGAGAAAGTTTCGAAACCGATGAAGCTCTATGGAGCTGGCCAAGATCTACTTGGAGAGGCATTTTCCGGAAACGTCAAGGGAATGGGCCCAGGAGTCGCTGAGATCGAGTTTGAGGAAAGGAAGAGTGACCCAGTGCTCATCTTTATGGCCGACAAGACCGAACCTGGCGCATGGAACCTACCTTTGTTCAAGATATTCGGAGACCCATTCAACACTGCTGGCCTTGTGATCGATGCCGAACTGCATGGTGGATTCACATTTGAGATATTGGATGTGATTGAAGATCAAACGGTGAGGCTGAACTGCCCAGAGGAGACCTATGATCTTCTGGCGCTGATCGGTACGTCGTCTCGCTACGTCATCTCCAAGATCTACAGAAAAGACGGTCTCCCTGCCGCGGCTGCGAGCACATCGCGTCTCTCGCTTATTGCTGGAAGATACGTCGGAAAAGATGACCCCGTATGCATTGTAAGAGCACAGCATGGATTGCCAGCGGTAGGAGAGGTGCTAGAACCCTTTGCGTTTCCTCACTTGGTGGCGGGTTGGATGCGTGGATCCCATAATGGACCACTAATGCCGGTAAGCATTAGCGATACCCAGAACAGGGTGACTCGATTTGACGGACCACCACGTGTCGTGGGAGCAGGATTCCAAGTATCAGACGCCAAACTCATCGGTCCAGCTGACCTCTTTGGAGACCCGGCATTCGACCGCACGCGCCAAGTGGCAAACGAGATTACAGACTACATGCGCAGACACGGCCCATTCATGCCACATAGGTTAGGCCCAGAGGAAATGGAGTACACTACTCTGCCTGAGGTCCTAGAGAAACTGAAAATAAGATTCAGGAAAGAATAGATTGCAGCCGCGAAAGCGGTGTGCACTCCACGATCAAGCAATGAAGCGCATGTAGGTCAATTCACACCTGAAATCCATTAGAAGCCAATATTAGTCAAGGCGAGCAAATCCGCCCGATCTCATATGCCGATCAAGATACTCGTATGCGACCCGATCCACAAAGACGGCATAGCAATGCTCCGAAATGCCGGATTTGAAGTCGAAGAAAACCATACGCTTACTCCTGATCAACTGGAGAAAAGGATATCGGAATTTGACGCGGTAGTGGTCCGCGGAAAGACAAAGGTTACCGGTGCCATTCTCAACGCGGGAGTAAAACTCAAGGCCGTCGCACGGTCGGGCGTTGGATTAGACAACGTGGATTTGGAGACTGCTCGCAAGAAGTCGATTAAGGTCATATCTACACCTGCAGCGCCCACAACAAGCGTTGCCGAATTGACCATCGGCCTGATTTTGTCGTTGCTTCGAAAGATCTCGTATGCGGATAGAGCGATGAAGCAGGGAAAATGGGCTAAGACTGAGCTGATGGGTTCAGAGCTGAAATCGAAAACTGTTGGAATCGTGGGGGCAGCAGGTCGAATAGGATCAGAGGTTGCACGGATAGCAGTGGACGGTTTCGGTTCCAAGGTCCTGGGTTACGATGTGATCGAATTCAGCGAAATAGCCAAGCAGATAGGATTCATGCCCATCGCAAAATTACCTGATCTATTGCGAGAGTCAGACATCGTCACAATTCACGTACCCTACATGCCCGCGACCCACCATCTCATAAACGCGAAAATGATCAATGAGATGAAGAACGGCGCGCTGTTGATCAACCCCTCTAGGGGTGATATCATTGATGGGCAGGCCCTCCTTATCAGCTTGAAATCGGGCAAACTTGGCGGCGCAGGTCTAGATGTCTTTCACAAGGAACCGCCCGTCGATGACTGGGAGAAAGAATTGGTTGGACTGCAGAATGTAGTTTGCACGTCACATGTTGGGGCGCAGACAGTCGAATGTCAGCGCCTTGAAAGCACTCAAGTAGCTGAACAGTTGATTCAAGCACTCCACAAGCAGGAAGACTAGGCTTGTCGGTCACGTTCAAGGACTTCGACAAACTCATTTTCAAAGTAGGGAAAATTACGGCGGCTGAAAGAATACTGGGTATGAAGAAAATTCTCAGAGTCCAGGTCGATGTCGGAGACCGGGTCGCGCAAGCCATTGCAGGAGGAGCCGAATACTACGAACCAGAAACCTTCATCGGAAAACGAGTGGTTGTCCTAACAAACATGGAATCGAAAACGATTGCAGGCGTGAAGTCTGAAGTCATGCTACTCGCAGCGGACCTGCAGGGAAAGCCGATCTGGCTCACCGTTGACGAGGACGTTCCGCCTGGAACGAAAGTGCGATAGAATCTGTGATTACTCTCGCTACTCTATGAACTAAGAATCCTTATTATCGCTACGGTATCCGCCATTTTAGGGTGGATGAGTATTGGAGTACAGACTCACTCCGCAACAGGAATTGTTCAAAAAGACCGTTAGAGCGTTCTGCGATGAAAAAGTGTTCCCGAGAGCTAGAGAGATTGATGAAAAGGCTGATTTGATTCCAGAGGACATCATCAAGGAGATGGTGGAACTCGGAATCTTCGGCGTGACAATTCCTGAGGAATATGGAGGCTCCGCAAGCCCGGGCGAAGAGATGGTCTACGCGACGCTTGCCGTCCACGAAATTGCCCGTGGCGAGCTGTCAATGTCACTTCCGGTGTATACTCTGCTGAACCTCGGTTGGAGCTACCTTGTCGTAAGGCACGGCTCGGAAGAGCTGAAGAAAGAGGTTCTTCCAAACGTCGCTGCTGGAAAATGGTTCCTCGGAATCTCAACGACCGAGTCAGGAGGCGGCTCCGACTTGGCCAATATCAAGACGACCGCGAAGAAGATTGGAAATGAGTATGTGATCAACGGAGAAAAGACGTACATCAGCGGTGTCGTTGAGGCTACGAAGAAAGGAGGGGGACACCTAACTCTCTTGCGAACAGCTCCGGAACTCGGCACTAAAGGAATGACATTCCTATACGTACCAGCCAAGACCCCAGGCATCTCCTACACCACCTTCCACGACATGGGTCGTATGGGGCTGTCCACGGGTGGGTTCACTTTCAAAGATGCTAAGATTCCGGCCAAGTACGTGCTTGACAAGGAGAATAGAGGGTTCTACGTGAACATGGAGGGCTTCAATGTTGCGCGAACTCTCGTCGCGACCGCGTGCCTTGGAGGCGCGGAAAAATGCCTTGAACTCGGAGCCGACTACGTGCAACGGCGAGTGCTCTTTGGAAAACCTCTTGCGAAATTTGAAGGAATATCCTTCGAAATTGCTGATGACCTAACTGAACTTGAATTGGTCAAGAACCTGCTGTTAAAGGGGGCTTGGATGATCGACCAACACTACAAAGACGGAAGTTTCAGCAACAAAGAGATCAACCAGATCATTGCAATGTGCAAGCTGAAAGCGCCGCTATTGGCCGTTGAAATAGCGAAACATGCGATGATGTATCACGGCGCGCTGGGCTACAGCAAAGAGTGCCCGCTAGAAATGTGCATGCGAGGACTCATGTCATACGTGGTCGGTGCAGAGGGCGGAGCGAACATCATGAGAATCATCATTGCAAGGGAGCTTATGGGCGACGTGGCTATTCCCTACCGCTAGCACGCTCTGGTAAGCCTCAATCTCCACCCTTTTCCATGATCAAATATAGTCAAGGACCCTACGTTCAGTCTGGCGATTACGCGTGGAGCGGGTTGACGCCGCAGTCATAGGTGCCGGCCTCGCAGGCCTGTCATGCGCTTACACACTTGCGAAAGCAGGAATGGATGTCCTCGTTGTTGAACGAGGTGACTATCCAGGAAGCAAGAACGTGACCGGAGGCAGGTTGTACATGAACCCCGTCAGACAGTGCCTGCCGGATATCTGGCACGAGGCCCCATTCGAACGGTACGTTACGAGAGAGCGACTGACGATGCTTTCTGACGAATCGGCTCTCACGTTCGAACTACGCCCGGATGCCTACACGAAGCAACCCTACCACAGTTACACACTCCTGCGACCGGTCTTCGACACATGGCTCGCAGAGAAAACCGCAGCAGAGGGAGCCACGATAGTCCCAAAGTACAAGGTTGATGGACTCCTACGCGAAAATGGCAAGATATCCGGAATAAGAGCGGAAGGCGAGGACATCGCTGCAAACGTGGTAGTTGCGGCCGATGGAGCATTGTCGTTCATTGCAGAGCAAGCGGGACTGCGCTCCAAGCACGAACCAGGGCACTTCGCTGTGGGCGTGAAGGAGACCATTGAGCTATCTAGAAAGGTGATCGAAGACAGGTTCAATCTTCACGGAGATGAGGGTACCGCTCAACTCTATTTTGGAAGCTTAACCAAAGGCTTGACCGGGGGAGGCTTCCTCTACACCAATCGGGAAAGCATCTCGCTGGGAATTGTGGCAGGAATCGGCTCCCTCATGGCCAGTCCACAGCAGACTGAGACCTTTCAATTGATGGAAGAGTTCAAGGCTCGTCCGGAGGTCTCCGTTCTCATTGAAGGTGGAGAAACGGTAGAATACTCGGCTCACGTGATTCCCGAAGGAGGAATCAAGTCAATCCCGACTTTGTTTACTGATGGCATGCTTGTTGTTGGTGATGCGGCAGGTTTCGCACTCAATATGGGGATAATTGTGAGGGGCATGGATCTTGCCATCGCTTCCGGTGTGATGGGTGCAGAGGCGATTAAGGCAGCAAAGAAAAGAAGCAACTATTCTGCTGAGTCGCTGGCAGCTTACAAGACAATGTTGGACAACTCTTTTGTGCTGAAAGATCTCCACACTTTCAGAAATGTCTGGAAAGTCCTCAACAATCAGAGACTGTTCATGAAGTACCCCAATCTGTTGAGCAGACTGCTGATAGATCTGATGTCCATCGGCGCGGAGCCCAAGCCGAAGCTTTCATCCACCGCCCTGAAACACTTCAGAAAGAACTTTCTCAATCTATCCGCCTTGAAGGACGCCCTTAACCTACTCAAAATCTAGAGGCCACAACCTTGAAGGTCGAAGAAAAGCTCGGAAAGAACGTGTTCAAAGTCGATAAAGAAGGGCACATAGAAATGAACACAGAAATCTGCCGCGCCAAGTGCAAACCTAAATATTGCCTCTTCGTCTGCCCTGCAAAGGTCTACTCGCTCGATCCGAACGGCGACGTTCATCCTAATCCTGACGGATGCCTAGAGTGCGGAGCATGCGTCATAGCGTGTCTGGAAGAAGCACTCAGCTGGCACTATCCCAAGGCAGGACACGGCGTCCAATATCGGTTCAGTTGAGACCGAAAAGGTCATGTGGTGCAAGAACCTTGCCCGTTCAAGTTACGGAAAACGTGTGAAGTGACAGAGTCTGAACGTTATAGCTTGTATGAAACAGGTGGTCGACCTTCAACAAATCAGAATCAGGAGAGAGACTCGAGAGCCCGTGCTCGAAGGTCTACCCGTTCTCTTCGGCGACATGGACAAGAATGCGCTTGAGGAGGCTGTGAAGATCAAGGAGAAGCATGGAGCGAAGGTTATTGCCCTATCCGTCGGCTCATCCAAACTAAAGGAGACTATCCTCGAAGCTCTTGCGATGGGCGCGGATGAGGCCTGCATAGTGGTGGACATCGCATGTGAAGGATCTGACACGGCCGCGTCTGCGATGACGCTCGCGGCAGCGGTCAGAAAGATCGGCTCTTATGACCTCATACTTGTCGGAGAAGGTTCGACTGACAACTACTCCGGCCAGATTGGGTCAAGGCTGGCGGAAATCTTGGGTATTCCTCAGGTTACCTATGTGAGAGAACTGTCCATCGAGGGCAACGTCGTCACTGCAATTCGGGACCTGGAGAGCGCGCTTGAGGTCGTAAAGGCCCAGACCCCCCTAGTGGTCTCAGTGACTAGTGAGATCAACAAACCGCGAAGAGCCCCGCTCACACAGATCCTGAGGGCTTCCCGAAAGCCGTTGAACATGTGGACCCTGAAGGATCTCGGAATAGAGGCGAATTCGGTTGGGGCAGCGGCCTCCAATATCCAAGTCGTGAGCAACGTAGCAGCGGAACAGGAGCGGAAAGGTGTGATCTTCGAGGGAGATTTGGACGAAGCGGCTGGAAAACTTGTGGACGCTCTCCGCAAGGAGGGAGCACTTCCGTGACCTCAGGCATCCTGATCTCTTCTGAGTCTGACGATGTAGCTCATGAGCTTCTGACGAAGGGACACGAGCTCTCCAAGGCATTTGGCATGGAGCTTTCCGCACTCGTGATCGGAAAGAGGGATGAGAAGAATGTCCAGTCCTATTTCGACTACGGCGCGCAAAAGGTTCTAATGACGACGAACATCGACCCTGAAATGCTTGACGCCGAAACCTACACTCAGGCTCTGTTCGAGGTTGCCAAAGATGGACCCGACATCATACTAGTCAGCTCAACTCGACTTGGCAAGGAGACTACGGGGCGCGTTTCCCAGAAACTCCAAGCCGGATGTATCACGGATGCTATTGGTCTTACCGCGAAGTGCCCCGACCTTGTAGTCGACAGATACGCGCTCGGAGGAAATACAGTATCGTCAGAAATCATCAGAACCAAGAAGAAGGTCATTTCGATCATGCCGAGAACATTCGAAGCCCAGCCCTCGCCGACAAATGGAAAGGTCGAGATTATCGACATCAAGGCACCGACGCGACGGGTCACGGTCATCGAGCGAAGAAAGAAGATTGGCGAATCGGTCAGTATAGAATCAGCGGAGACGCTGGTCTGCGTGGGGCAAGGTATCTCCAAGAAGGAAGACCTGGCAATTGTCAACGAGTTCTGCAGCACGCTGAAAGCAGAACTTGGATGCACCCGAGCTCTCTCTGCAGATTTTCATTGGATCTCGGAGGATCGAATGGTTGGGATCTCAGGCAAGAGATGCAAACCGAAGCTACATCTATCAATTGGAATTTCAGGACAGATCCAGCACACTGTAGGCATTATGGGCTCTAAGCTGATTGTCGCGATCAACAAGGATAAGGAAGCGCCGATATTCAAGATAGCCGATTACGGAATAGTAGGAGACCTCTACCAAGTCGTGCCGAAGCTCACCGAGAGGATAAGGGCCCTCAGAATCTAGCTCGTCGCGATCGATGTTGACTTTGCGTCTTTGCTTTGAACCTCAGACAGTATCGTCGCTCGTGAGCTACTCAGGCGAGTTCGTAGCATAGCGATAATGCGGTCAATTTGAATTTTCAAACCTAAGGATTTCCTTCTTATTTAGCGCTCAGTCGCAATCAAAGATTGCTTGACTTGTTACAATTACTGATACCGTACCCATAACGCATATTGGAACCGAAGCGGCTGCTGAACTTTAAATAGTAAGCGCGTGTTCGTTCGGCTAGAAGCCGAAACTATGAGACGGGCAGTGCTGAACATTGCGAACTGTTGCAGCGTTAATCTTACTCTTGGCGATGTCATCTATCTTCGCCGTTCCAGTATCCGCGGCGGACATAACGATCAACGTTGGGAAAGAGAGCGTCCAAACGCGAATGCTTCTATCGGTCTATCAGAATGTCACAGCATTTCCCAGCCAGACTGCGACTATCACGAGTTCCGACTCGAACTCATTTAACAGCTTTAGTCAGGCGATAAGAGAACTCAATCCAAGCGCAACACTCTCGGACTTGACGATCAAAGTGGACTCGTCGACAAGTTGGCTTAACCTTTCGGTTACGATGAGTCTGTCGGGGGTTTCTGAGAGACATGGTGACGTGTCAGCCGTGAATATGTCTTGGAAGGCCTTCAACGTTTCACCTGACCTCCCGAGTGGCAATCTAAGCTACAATGTCATTGGAAAGAAGTACTTCAGGCCAGTATACGAATTCTACACGAACGCAAGCAAATATGTTGGCAGACCAAACGCGACGATCACAGGCGTTTCCTTCTTCATGAACGAAACCCAAGCCATTTCAGGGGAAGAGGCCACAAATAGGATAGGAAACGTCACTTTACTGGACTTCAGATCCCTAAGTCCTGAATTGGACCAATGGGCGCGTACATACAATCTGTCAAATGACACTACTAGATGGCGGTATTCGCCTGCTCCACTTCTTGCGGACTCCATCAAGTTTCAAGAGGGAAACAACACGAAGCAACTCCTCGCACGTTACGGTTACAGTGCCGAGATTATTGCTCCGGGTTTGGCCCGCGTAAACGGAAATATACTCCTTGTAGATGTGGGCAGTGGTCTTGCTGAGTGGATAATGGCAGGGATCGTTGCTCTGGCCGTAGTGTCCGCTATTGCAGCTCAGATCCTATTCAGACGCCGAAAGAAGAAACTCGCGAGAATGGGACGAAAGTAGCTTCAGCCGCGTACTCTTTCTTTAGCCATCTTCTCCAATTCTGCAGGATCGAATAGACCTTTGAAATGTTCTTTCAAGACACCGGTGTATAATGCAACTTCATCGTCACTCATGTACTGGAACATGTAATCCCCTTTGTAAGGGGAAGCTTCACCGTCTCGCGAAATGTATTCCATATGCATGAGAGGATCGCCGCGTTTGATGGTAATCGGTTGTCGACTGTTGTTCAGATTCACCAGCTCAAGAGCCAAGCGACCGACAAAACCACTGTGAACCTTCGCAGCATTTAGGAACGATAGACCCATCCGCCCATACTTGCTCTTCGCTGTCAAGTGCGAAATGTAGTTGGGCGGCGTAAATACGACTTCGTAGGAGACTACGTTGCGATGCTCTAGGTAGTGGAGTGTTGTTTCATCACGAACGGTAAGAACATAGCCGTCACCATCGAGAAGTGCGTAGTCAAAGGGATAAATGCACTTGTAAGCTTGGATCAGTTTTGTTAGTTGGTCTCTTCCTGCGACACCCAAGTCATTCACCGGCACCCTTTGCATCTGCTCGTTTGCTATTTGTGGGTTGGCCTTCTTTACGGGTGCAAAGTTGCGGTTGCGTTGAGCTGAGAAGTGAAGAAGTTGGTTCCGCTAATGGTCTCCTCATGGCCAGTCAAAACCAATGCTATTACTGTCTCTTTGCCCGAGACGATCGTGAATTCTACGTTCGTAGGTATCTGCGATGATTCCACTTGAAGCTGTGTTGACGTCTTATTGTAGACCCAGGTTACATTCGAGACGTCGACCCGAACCATATCGTACTTCGCCACCGAGAGTGTACCTTTGCCTAATGTGGCGCTCGAGTTTGCTAACGCTACCAAATCCACGGTCTGCGACTGATTCGATATCAGTTCCCATCCTTCAGGGCTAACCTGCCCGGCTCGGTGAGCCCAGACGTCGTCGATGGTAACGAAGATGTGATCTGCTTTCTCTCCCCTCATTGAGCCGACAGTGATTGAGGCAGGGCCCGTCGAAAGTGCAGGGTACACTATTACTGCCAGCAAAGCGAGTATTCCTACTATAGCCACGATTTGCTTCGAATTCACTTTGAATCAGCGCCCGACGTATACTGACCATTTTCTTATAAGCCTCATTCCCAGATCACCACGACAACTTCAGAGGGTCCTGTGCGTCATGAATCTTGATGAACTGACTGATGGATTGCCCAAGACAGAACTTATCTATCTGAGTGAAATGAATCGAACGCAACTAAGCGCGACTACCATCAGAGTCGTCCCAGAGAAACGCACCCACGCCTACTTTATGCTTGATAGGACGATTTTTCATCCTAAGGGTGGCGGACAGCCGTCGGATCGAGGAGTCATACGTTCACCGAAATTCGAACTTGCTCTGAAGAAAGCCATTTTCCATGATGGAAAAGTGATCCACTGGGGAAAGATTGTTAGTGGAACGATCTCACAGGAACCTGTTGCCTGCGAATTGGACTGGCCGTACCGGTACTTGCTCATGAGGCGACACACGGCTGCACATCTGCTCGACCATTGCCTTGCAACTGCAACCTCTAAGCGAGTGCAGACAACTGATTCATGGTTGGACGAACCATGCTATGTCGGATACAAGGGAAAAGCCCCGGATCCTCAAACGCTGAAGCAAGCCGAAGAACTGGCAAACACGATGATCTCTAACGGCGCCGTAGTCAGAATCGATTTCCTCACTCCCGAGCAGAGCAAAGCTCTTCTTCAAACGGCGCCAAACTTCGAAAGGCTTCCCAACCTAGAAGAAATTCGCACAGTGACTATCGAAGGTTGCACCCCAATCCCGTGCGGGGGCACTCACGTGCCAGATATTGCCGAAATAAAGCAGCTAAAGATCGTTCAGGCCGAGCAAATGCCAGACGAGACCTACCGGATCCATTTCTCAGCCTAGCTCTCCGTTCGATCTCTCACCCCACCGATCTCGGCAAGGGCTTTGACCGGTCTTTTCGCCGATTGTGTGGAACTTTGCCCGAATTTCGTTAAATTCAGTCAATGTGCTGATTCGGGTTCAAAGTCCTGTGGCATTTGCGACGGAATGTTGCTGACTAAGTAAAATACAGTTGGGTGGTAATGCTTAAAGGGGCTGTACCGATTCGGAGTGGAATATTGGCGATAGGTTTGATCCACGTTAGCATCTTTGTTACGAACATGTCGGCAGAACGTTTCTGGGAGATAGATCGAGCGCTGCCACAGCAAGTCCAGATTGGTGTGAATATCAACATGCTGGACATAGATGAACGCCCAGACGGAACTCTCGATGCGCCCTTTGTATTCACCGTGAATTTCACTCCTTCAATCGCTCAGATCAGCATCAAAGGTAAGGCCAAGATTTCAGGCGACAGTATAGATACGAAGAAGATTGTGGAAGAGCACAAAGCCCAGAAGGCTCCTCCAGTTCAGCTTGTGCAGGCTGTTTCCAACGCAGCGATGGCCGACGCGATCTTGATTTCCAGAAGCTTGAATATTCCGCCGCCATTGCCGCCGATCCCACAGCCTCAGGCACCAGCTCAGCAGCCTAGCAAACCAGATTCTAGGTATACTGCCTGACATCCAGAAAATTGGAGTGATCGGCAACACTCCAGAAAATTGGATGCTAGTTCGCTTTCTTAGCAACCAGATAGTTGTCCCAATAGGAAGCTAAGTCTCTGAGTCGGTTGGCGAACTGGACGCTCAACTTGGTCGGCTCGTTCCTGTACTTCTTCTCGAGTAACCCGCTTCTCAGCATCGCTTTGTAAGTATCGCTCAACGTCTGAGCGCTGACCTTGATCCTCTCCAGGACCTTGAAGTGGAGGTCACGCAGATACATTGGGCGTTTCTCCTCGACGAGTATCAGGATTATTGCCTTCGCGACACCTTGCTTTTTGATGCTGTGAGGAAAGAGGATGCTGCAGAAACTATCCAGGTCGACTATTTGGTTGAGGGTTGAGTGTTTGTCGATCTTGGGAAAGATCCATACCCACCGTTTCTGTCTCTCGGCATAGTAATCCTCTCTCGGAATTTTGCCGATCCTGGGTCGTTCATAGATTGTGATTTGCTTTGATCTATTGGCCATTTGGAGTCGAACGATTGAATCTATTTCGGAGAAGAAATCAGTTCAGAACATGAAGCGGGATAGAATCCACCCGCTCGGTTGCGAGGATTTGCTCAAACAGTTCAATTCTGATACCGTTAGGGTTATGCTCTATTTTGATTCACGGAAACAATCTCTGAACTGGTTCAGAATTGGTGGGTGGCTGCGGTAAAGAATCCCCATCTCCCATCAAAGCCGTCCTGCAAGTCATGAATTCTGATGCCAGTAAGAATATTGCCTTTTCGACCTTACCGAAAAATCAGAAAGCCACGTGCTCAGCGATCTGCCGAGAGCTCCAAGCCTCGAGCTGGTAGGTGTGTTTTGATGCTAGAGTCCTACCCCCAAACCTCGAAAATAGGTCATCAATGATCGGATGATGAAACTCTTCCGGAATGTCCCACGTAATTGATGATCCGAATTTCTTCAGATATTCGATCTCTTTGTTGGCAATTGGTTCATTAGCGATTTCGTCAATAGCTATCACCTTGCAGAGATTGATTGCTTTCCGCGAGACCTGCCTTAGCACCTCTCAAGCCGGCGATTGGTAACCCGCTCTTTGTTAAACCTGTCATATTCATCCCTGATCCGCAAGCCGTCGGTAGGGGTCAGAGGCGATATCAAGAAGCCCTTCGCATGCCCTGTAACATCTATACCCAAACCCTCCCAATCGTCCACCAAGTGCATCACATGGGACAGAAAAGATGCATCGAAACACGAATCCCGAAACGGAATGTAAGCAGCCTCTGAACAAATCAGACCTGCCAGGTCCTTCCCTTGAGCAATTTTCATCATCGCAAGCGACCGATCAACTCGGACTACGTACTATTCTAGTTCCTGCAATGCCTTGGCAAACCGGCCGGTGCCAATTCCGAGATCAAGTAATTGGCTGGCTCCACGCAGAATCTGATCGAGCCCCTGATCTTTTCCATCGCATCATCCGCTAGTTCTCTTGTGCTACCGTAGTTTTCAGCGACTCGATCAAAATTGATGATTCGTCGTACGCCTCAAGGGATGGGAATTGGTAACATGGTCGCGGTTAGATGTCGAGTAGGAACAGGCCGGTCTCGGGATCGTGCGTTCGGGTCAAGTCAGTATCATGCACATGAAGAGTTACTTCGGATGTGGCTCCGACGATGCATCCAGGCAAGAGATGACCACCGTAGACATTCGCCTTGCTGTTTGCTAGGGATATGTGGGCATGAACAAATGGCTGATTCTCTTTCAGACTGATGTTCCCTACGCAAGATACTATCTCTAGCGGACCATCAAGCGCGACCGTCGAGTATTGGCCTTGCCCAATGAAATACCCTACCACTGCCTTCCTCACAGCACCAATCGCCGTGAAATCCGCCGCCGTCACGTGATTCTGGCTAATCAATTCGTTTAAGCCTTGTAGAATGTCACATCCACTCTGGAGACGTTCGACAATTACCGAAGAAACATTGCCTTTTTTCATGGTCTCACCTAGTTTAGCAATTGTCCGTCAGATATATCATTGACTTGTCTCTCCGCATTTCTCACATCTCTTCACAGAACCACAAGCCAGTCCGTTCGATCGCATAACGCAATGCGAGTGTTGCAGAACCGTCTCCAATAAATCGAACCTCGAAGTATTCGGTGAACCCCAGAGTCCAGAGTTTGTCTATGACGTCGGAAAATCGGGTTCACTTTGACCACGAAAATGCGACGGAATACTCCGCAACGCCTCTTGCGGAATGAGGGAAGAACGGCGGATCGCAGAAAGAAGAAGAAAAAGCGCGAGAAGGGTGGTTTGGCGGGCGACAGGATTTGCCTTGGGCGAAGTGGACGAGAAGGAGCTTGGGGTGAGTGTTGAGCTCAGATCTGTTTCTTGCGGAATCTAGGCAAAAATCGCGTTACTATGATCAGGATCGGGGTTAGGACTATAGTTATGAGCGTGAGGAAATAGCCGACCACCTCGCCTCCTGATTGCTGAAGATTCAGTACAAGATGGTAATTGCCGGTGGCCTGTGGTGATGCGATCATGAAGTCAGGGCCAATGGATGCAATTGGAACTGATTTGTTGCCGATGTCAGCATGCCAGCGTTCATCAAAGGTCATCTTAACGAGAATCGCAGTATCAGTAGATGCGTTGGACACTGAAATCACGATTTCGTCAGGATTGGGCATCGAGTAAGTGGCGTGGGGACCGATAGGCGGGAAATTGACCAGACTTACGTAATTTGAGAGATCTTGCCGATCCGAAATGTCGGAGATAGGTTGCAGTGACGCGGCCGATTGAGCGCTGACGCATTGAACTAGGGTTGGCTGGGTCAGTGGGACCTCGTAGATGCCGAAACCTTGGTAGTAATACGTCAAAGGGAGCACGCCACTGAACTCGTCCGGAGATAGGTAATCGTGATACGCGGTCGTGGCGTTTGGAAACGTCACGACTATGTATTTTACGTTCCAAGCCTTCGCCCAAAGCACGGAGAGCTGAGGGTCGACACCCGTGTTGATTTCATATCCGACTGGTGCCCACCAACTGTTTACGGCGCCTTGCTCGCTTCCCCCTCTAATCTGCTGAACGTTTGAGAAGGCATTTAGCCAAAAGCCAGGGGTTCCCGTGGCATAGATTCTCTCGTCAGTGACATGAGAAGAGAGCCATGCGGCTATTCGATATTCAGGCACGTCTGCTATAGAGGTCGAAGGCGCGGTGACTCGGTATGAGAGTGGCAGAAGCGTAACAGTGCTGCTGAAGATCAGAACGCTAAGAACAAGTCCCGTTATTCCCACTTTGGCTAAATGCCGAAAGCTCTGACTGGGTTCGGGCCGAAATCTAATGACCAACGCGGCTACTCCTGCTGTGACTAGGCCAATTAGAAATGCCGCGCTCAGATCGAGTTCGGGTGTGTAGCGAATTGGCTGCGGCGCAAGGCTGAGGCCGAACAGCTGCTTTGAGAGTACAATCGTGCCGAAGAGTGCGGTCCATACCAATCCTAGGAATGCGACTCTTGTCCTCTCTGACTTCCCCAGACTGTGACGAAGTATCATCAACCCTCCTGGCACCAGGGTCAGGGTGATGAAGATAACAGGCAGCCACGGACTGGACAACAGTCCAACGAAAGAAACACCGCCTCCCGCACCAAACGAGGCCGAGGCTTGAATGAATTGCGGATCGAACTGAAAAGCCACAAGACCATACGACAGCAAAACTGACGCGACAAAGACGCGGAAGGCTTGCCCAGATCGCCCGTATACAATCTCAGCTGCAAGCGCCACCAACGCAAACAGAGCGAACGCGAACAGCGCGATCACGTTCGTCAAGGCGACTACCGCGACAAGAATCGCTGTCGTTACATATCGAATGCTGGTGGGTCGCCTCATGTTATGCAACAAAACCGCGACAGCCAACAAAAGGAATGGAAGTGTGAAGGTATGTGGGCCCTCGCCGTACACCGTGAGGATCTCGATGTGGCTGGGTGTCAACCCTTGGAAAAAGGTTGGAATGAGGGCATACGCGAAACTGGCGATAATGCCTGCAACTCTGCTTCTTGAAACATACTTTGTCAACACGTAGAGTGCGGCAGGAGTGGCCGCGTATGCAATACCGGTTAGGACGCGGTACGCATGAGCTACAGACCAGCCCATCAGAAAGTGGAGGCAGGCAACAAGATAGGGCAAGAGTGGCGTATAGGATAGGTGGAAGGGTATGCCTCCATACCAATACGGATACCATCCCACGTGCGGATAGTTCTCAACAATGAAGACCGCATCGGAAAGGAATGCTGACTCGATCGAACCCCAATTCTGAGAGAACTCGCCAGAGAAGATTGGGTAGATGGTGAACGCAGTAACAAGGAAAGCGAGCAGGGCAATCGCGGCATCGAAGAATACGTCAAGTTTACTTGTCCCTTTCCTGATCTTCATCAGCGTCGAACCACGGGCCGGAATAGCTGACACGGCTTTTCTCTCTTTCGGGTTCACGAAATTTCGCATCAACTACGATCGTTCTTATGGAGAGCTTCAGCCGCTTAAGGCACCGGTGGTCTGTTGAAAGGTCGCCAATTGGAGAACGTCATTGGTTGAGATCGCACCCTGGTGGGCATGGATTCCAGTTCAGCTTGGTTTGAAGCTTCAAGGCCTAATTGTCAATTTCATGTGTTCCACCATGAATGACAATAGCATGTGCAAGAACCGTCACAATGGGTATGTCGTCCTTCGGAACAGGCATGGGTCATTGCGTGAGATTGTTGGAGAATCGTGGTTGTCAATTTATCCCATCTTGTTTGGAAGCTTACATTCCTGTCGAAGGCGGCAGCTTGGACAACTGCTACAGATACGGGCCCAGAGATTCGAAAACGGATCTAGCATGCAGTAAGCTTCGTTCGTTGACCATATAGAGCCTTATTCGTGATTTTTATGATTGAAAATCTCCTTTTAGTCCTCACCTAAGATGAGATCCACGCTTCTACAAAACTTAGAACATGCTGCTACAAGAATTGGAGTACAGACACCACCGTTAAGGGAAGGCCGGAGAAGGAAAGCTAACGGCAAGGAGTCATGCGAGAGTTCATTGATGGCGCGGAAGCCATAGCTCGCGGAGCCATAGCCGCTGGCTGCAATTTCTTTGCTGGCTACCCCATCACTCCCGCGACTCCAATCCTGCATCACTTGGTCAGAGAGCTTCCGAAAATGGGCGGAGTCGTGATCCAAGCCGAGGATGAAATCGCATCCATGGGAATGTGCATAGGCGCGGCGATGGCGGGAGCCAGATCCATGACGGCAACGAGTGGCCCCGGCATGAGCCTCTACAGCGAGAACATCGGCCTGGCAATTATGGGGGAAGTCCCGTTGGTGATCGTGGACGTAATGCGTTTAGGCCCAGCTACCGGAGGCGCCACGACAGTCGGTCAAGGCGACGTACAATTCACACGATGGGGAACCTCAGGCGGGTATCCTATCATTGCCCTCTGCCCAACGAATCCGACGGAATGCTACTCCCTTACAATCCATGCCTTCCGATCAGCTGCACGCTTTCGCTGCCCTGTTTTCGTACTGACCGATCGCGAAGTGGTCGCTACAATGAGCACAGTGGATATGTCAACCTACACACAAGCCCCAGGAGCGCCCCCTAACTCAAATTTCATACCCAAACTCGCAGGACCAGGAACCTTCGTCCCATACCAGATTGCCAACCCGGACGATGTCCCTGCTTTTTCACCCTACGGAGGACCAAATCTCGTTCGCTTTACAGGATCCACGCATGACGAACGGGGCTTCCTGACCAAGGATCCTGAAAAAGTGGCCCGATTGAACCAACATCTTGCAGCCAAAATCGACTCCCACAGGCAGGAGATTGAACTAGTATCAGCGGATCTTCAACCAGGAGCAAAGACATTAGTGGTAAGCTACGGAATCACCGCGCGCAGTATGCTGGAGGCGGTCGCGACCGCTAGACGCGGCGGCAAGAAAATCTCAAGTCTTATTCTTCACTCCATCTGGCCCGTGCCGGAATCGGCCATAACTCAGGCACTGCGCGGCGTTGAAAGAGTCGTAGTGGCGGAGCTGAACCTTGGTCAATATCGGCGAGAGTTAGAGCGTCTGGCCAGTTATGGCCCTGAAGCACGACCAGAAGTTGTAGGAGTACATAGAGTCGATGGCGATTTGATCACCCCTGAGCAGATTTTGGAGAAATTGCTATGATGACTGACTACGTTACCTACCGTAACCTTTCACCTTACCCATTTTGTCCCGGCTGCAGCCATTCAATGGTTCTGGATCAGCTTAACGCGGCTTTGGTGAAGCTGCAACTCGACCCACACATTTTGGTCATCGTAAGTGACATAGGCTGCTCAGGCCTCTCAGATCAGTACTTCAACACAAACGCATTCCACGGCCTTCACGGACGCGCACTCACTTATGCGACAGGATTGAAACTTGCCAAACCCGAGTTGAAAGTAATCGTAATCATGGGTGATGGCGGCTGTGGAATCGGCGGACACCATTTACTGAACGCCGCTCGCCGAAATATCGGCGTGACAGCTCTCGTTTTGAATAATTTCAATTACGGAATGACCGGAGGCCAGCACTCGGTAACGACACCTCACGGCGGAATCACGAGCACAACTCGGACCGGAGGCATAGAACGCCCGTTAGATATTGCAGGAACGGTGGCGTTGAATGGAGCTAGCTTCGTCGTCCGAACGACGGCCTTCGACAAGGAATTACCCCAACTAATAGCCGAAGCCATCATGAATGATGGATTCTCTCTTCTGGACATCTGGGAACTATGTGCGGCGTATTACGTTCCCAACAACACCTTCACGCGGAGAGCTCTTGAGAATCTATTCACAACGCTAGGCTTTCGCGTAGGTGTCGTCCATAGGGAAGAGCGGAAGGAATACGCCAGAGCCTACCGCGAACAAGGAGCGCAATCACTTAACAAACCCACGCTCAAGCCGAAGCCACTGGAAACGCGCTTCACTTCGACACTAGACCGTCCAGTTCGAATCCTCATCGCGGGTGCGGCAGGACAGAAGGTTGTCTCTACTGCCGCAATTCTCGGCACAGGCGCTGTACTTTCCGGGCTGTGGGCAACGAGGCGTGACGATTACCCGGTCACTGTGATGACCGGGCATTCGGTTTCAGAAGTAATCCTAAGCCCTGAAGAGATCTTCTACACAGGGATTGAGCGACCCGACATCTATCTTGCCCTAGCGCCAGAAGGAATGAAGGCCACTCACAGGCAATTTGCTTCCATGATTCAGTCAAGCTCGCTCTATGTCAGGCGTGATCTTCTGCCCGTGGAAACTAATGCGCGAACGATTCCATTAGACGTAGGTAAAGTCAGTCGAAAAGAAATAGCGGTAGCAACAGTAGCCGCCGTGCTTCGTCACGCTAACCTCTATCCCTTGGAGGCGCTCCAAGAAGCGATCCGCATCACACAAAGACCCGCAATAGCCGAAGAAAGCTTGAAGGCCGTCGAAAGAAGCCTAGCGGTCATCGCGTAGCGGCGTAAGCCAATTCACGCGAACTTCGCGTTTATCACTTGACGTACTTGGAAAGAAGCCCTAGAATTCCGCCCAGAAGGACGAGTAGTCCACCCGCGCCTCCGCCTATGAAACCTATCACGATCAGCACTATTGCCCAGACGAGTTCGCTCACGTGCCTATGCCCCACGATCGCAATAATTCCCAGCACAATTGCCAGAAAGCCGAATCCGTAGAAGTGGCTGATTGGTGATTCGAAGATGATCATGAAGGAAAATCCCACGAACCCAATAATACCCAATACCAGCAGGATGATGCCGCCAATTAGCACGAGAATAGAGCCGAGATGTTCAAGCGACTTGTTAGCCATTGTCCGAACCTTGAATCTGCGCCGTACATTGGTCATCCTTCTTAAGAGTATCCGTGAACCAATCTAAAAACGTAAAGCGGATCACAAGGCGTTTGATGTCGGCTAGCCAAATTGAATCGAGAAATGTGAATCCCGTTTTCGTTTGAGGCTTCCTTTTGATTCGAATCCCGTTGAATTCAACGGGTATGGCCCTTCGGATCGCCGATGTGTGGTTCCGTGGTTACAGGCAAGGAATATTACGTGGAATGATCCCTAGGCGCGGGTGTAAGAGGGTTCAGCGCACCTCAGTTTGAAGACCAACTCCCGGGTCCATTGCTGACTCTCATTGCATCTCAGGGCTGAATATATATGGAACGAACAAGCCGCTGCATCATTTGCGGTCAGACACTTCAGTACGTATTCGGGAGGCCGCGAAAGCTATGCGGAAACAAAGCATGCTACTTGGAATGGAAGAAGCGAAGGTACAATAGCCTTCAGCTAGTTGCGCGTACGCGTCGACTCTCAGCCGCCGATTTCGAGTACGCCGAGCCAGTTTGTATCTGTGGTAGCGACCACTTTGCTTGGACGATGGAGGGTGTGTTCTGTCTCAGGTGCGGGCAACAGGATCCATTATTCTCCCTAGAAGCATGGGTGCCCGCCGAGTTCGCACCCAAGCCGGCCTGCACCTGCACTCAGATCTGCAAGCAATCTCCTGCCTACAAGCTCTGGGTGTATGTGTAATCGGACTTTCTGCCCATCAAAGCGCGTACTATATGAAGTTCTGATGGTTGTTTCTGCGGCAGGAAACTTTCTGAACGGACAGCAGCATATTCAAATGATTTTGAACAGACCGTTAGATGAGTCTTCCTTCTCGATCGATTCGGCCTCGACGGATTCGGGTTGATGAGATCGGGCGTCTGTCGTCTGCCATTATCAAATCGATGGGGACGATTTTAAGCGGCCTCAAACCTCTCGCTTTCCTGATCCTATTAATCTCGTAACCAGTTTTCACAGTTCGTCGACTGACAACGATTGCCTGTATCTTGGAGCTGTTGATTGTAGGTCCGAATCGATCATCCAAAGGAACGATCTTGGCTCTGGGGAGTAGTCTCCATCGGGAGAGCATCCGTTCCAGATCTCGCTTTCTAACGACGTAAGAATCAACCTTATGCGGTTTGTGAAGCCTACGCACAAACGCGTCACTCGTTACGCCAATCATGACGTTGCGTCCAACATCAAACGCCTCTCTTAGCAGCTTTCGGTGGCCTCGGTGCAGTGCATCGAATGTGCCTCCCATTCCAACGACTGCAAATCGCGGACGCAGCTTAGCATTCGTATTAGTGACAGCCGTGTGTTTCCCCAACCCGTGTGCGTGACGCGGTCGCTGTTTGATATTCGACAACATTTAGTGCTTTGGTTTCAGTCTCTCTTCTAGTCGGACACCGCTATGGTCGAGTTGAGTGATGAAAACCGTTGCCGAAGGAAACGCCTTTCGCACGGCCTTTGCCACCGTGTGAGCCCTGTAATCTTCGGCGACTGCGTGAACCGCCTTCCCGATCATATTTTGGGCTGCACCAATGGCTCCGCTTGAGATCATCGTATCGATCAGTCGTTTGATTTCAGGAGTCAGGAAACCCGCCTCCAGACTGAATCTGTTAGCGCTCTGCAGGAAATTCTTGAGTTCAGGTCGCTCGCGGATGGCTCTCATTGCACGTTGCGCGGGGGGGTTGACTCGTGTCGCAATGTCAGTCAGCGAAAGAGTTTCGCGCGTGGACACTGGGCCCAAGTATGCGCAAATCATCGAGTACCCCTTTGGAAAGGTTAACCGGTCAACAACTCCGATACCCGGAGCTCCGGGTTCGGTAACAAGATCAAATCCGCCTACGAAGATGGCGGAAGCTGTTCCAAGACCAGTTCCGTTTACGACTTCCGCAATATGCGTGATCTGGCCAAGTTCGTTGAGCGTGACTGGGAGTTGTGCTGCGTCTGCTAGAGCTAGGCATGAAGCTGCTGTACCCGCTGCGCTGGTACCGTAACCCGCACTGATGGGCACACCTGCCGTGACATCCGCACGGAGTTCTAATTTCGCGTTGAATTTCTCGAGTAGCTTGGCAAGAGCCCACTGAGTGGTGTGAGCTTCGGGTGCAGGTTTGGAGTTGATTCGAATCTGGATACGGGTCTTGGTTGACTTTCGCGTCGTCACGCGCGCGTGGACCCCGCGCTTTATCGCGAATCCTCCACCCCTAGCACCAATTCGTGCTGGGTCAGTCAACGGTTGACCGGTTTGGTCGGCGTTGCAGATCTCAAAGAAGCTGGATATGGCACCCGGGCAGACCGCTTCCGAGGCAGGCAATGCGCGTTCAGGCCTGCTTTGCAGTCCTGCTTGGTATCTCGGCTAATCCGCGAAGACTCGGAAATGCTGCGCGACATGCAGCTACGACAGGCGGAGTCAATATGACCATGAATGGAATCTCCGCGAAGTAGTTCGAAGAGGCTACGACGTAAATGAAAACACTCGCCAGAGGTTTCGTGCCAAGGCCGACTGCTACGGGGAGACCAATAATAGCGCTGTAAAGTACGATTCCTAGTCCTATGATGGTCGTCCCAATCGCAAGCCCAATCGACGCAGCAACTTCAAAGTCTGCCCATCTATTGCGAAGTACTGTGAGGCCAAGTACGGCGAAGACCGCAACCAGACCTGTAAGTCCCAGATATGTACTCGGTGCGCCAAGACTCGCTGTGCCAAGTAGAAGGTACAGACCATAAGCTAATGCGATTGCATAGACTGGTTGGATGACCAAACTTACCAGGACAAGAAGACGCCTTGCCACACGCTTGTAGCTGTGCTGTGTCATCCAACCGATGACGAAGAATCCGGCGAGATTCGACGGGACACCAACGAGAAAACTCAGAAGCGCGTCATGGTGTCCATAGATTACATCTGCAAGGAAAATTCCTATCGCGGCACCTACTCCACCGACCCACGGACCAAAGAGCACACTGAAGGCGGCAGGCACAAACACTTGAGGCCAGAACCTAACTCCAAAGATTAGAAGTGGGAAGGCCGTCCACAGGGCACCGACTCCGGCGTATAAAGCCGCATTTACAGCTGTAGTTGCTAATTGAAGTGATAGAGATGTTCCGCGTTTCAAGACGACTCAACATGAAGGGAACGTACCGCCTATTCTAATCTTATCCTATCCCATTGTCCTTGAACACTTCCATTGTCTCGATCCAGTATCAGTCAACGAAATGTTAAGATAGCCAGCGCGTGCTGGCTTGATTCAGTAGCCCGGTGGTGTAGTGGTCAAACCCATTATGGGACTATGCATAGCAATGGCGCCAGAAATCTGCCACTAGACGGCTCTGGATCCCCTCCACCAGAGGAGAGACCTGCCGACGGGAGACCTCTGAAAGGACCCGAATTCGAATCTCCCCCGGGCTACCAACCTCACAGTCGAAATGAGCTTGTTGAGATCATTCTTCGTGCGAGAAGTCTCCAGAGAGTCTGCTTTTCTCTCAAGTTAAAGGACACTCGAGATGAAGCGGGTCAGACTGCCTTATGATGAAGGAGGTGGCGGTCTTGCCCCTAGAACTAGGGAAACGTTGGTAAGCGTTCCGGATCGCAGTAGGCCAAGTTCAACCTTCGTTCCAGCGGTCTCGTTTTCTTCCAAGTATGTAGCCAAGTCATCATTGTTCGACACTCTCTTGCCATTGATCGAGACCATGATGTCCCCGCCAACAAGGTACTCCTGCCCTTGTATGGTCACAGTTTGGCTGCCTCCTCTGATGCCTGCCCCAGCCGCAGGTCCGCCTTGAATGACCCTTTGCACGAGAACGCCATATGTGACGTTTGTTCCTTGGGCTTGTGCGAGTTGGTAGTTCATGTCAGCTCCTTGTATGCCCAAGTATGGGTGTAGATCATAGCTGCCAGATCTGATGAGGTACGGCAACTCTCTGGTGATGGTGTCAGATGGTATCGCAAAACCTACTCCTTGCGAATATGAGACGATTGCAGTGGTGATGCCGATTACTTTGCCCTCGGGGTTCAATAAAGGCCCTCCAGAATTCCCAGGGTTGATTGGCGCACTGAACTGTATCATGCCAGCTATCGAAAAATTGCCGGCCGCCGTTTCCTGAATTGTCCTCCCTAATTGACTTATGATTCCAATTGTCACCGAACTTGTCAGGCCGTAGGGATTCCCAATCGCCATAACCGGCTCGCCAACCATGAGAGACCGTGAAGTTGCGAACTCTAAGGGATGAAACTCTGATTGTAAGCTTCCTGACACAGACAAGACGGCAAAGTCGCTGTACGGGTCGTCTCCCACAACTCTAGCTGCGTACGCGTTCCCGTCATTGAACGTAACCGTTAAGTCGGTGGTACTATCCACCACGTGGAAATTAGTTATCACATAGTCAGAGCCATTCCGGTTTATGATGAAGCCTGACCCCAAAATCGCGGAAACGTCCGGGCCGTACGGGGTCGACGTACTCTGCATACCCTCTACTAGCACTACGCCTTGCCTAGAACTCGCATACACAGAGGTCGCGTCAAGCCCAGAAGACTGGGAGCTCTGCATTGTAGTGTTGAGTCTACTCGCGCTCGAAGTTGCTGCTGAGGAACTCAGGTACAACCACGTTAACGTGCTCGAAGCCGTAGCCACCACTATTACAACTACTATCATCAATGCCAAAATCTTTCTCTGAATCGCTAGTTGTTTTGCATGCCTCGATTGCGTTCGTCGCGTGTTTCGTTGGGTGTTTAGTGCCATCGACAATCATCAATTCGCACTACGCCGCGTAGTTCATATTTACGTCTTATATCGAACTGGTATGCATGCGCGAAACGTAGAGACGTGAATTATCTGATGGCCATTATGTGTGGGTCGAGAGCTTCAAGCTGATTGCTATGATCAACCTCGTTCGGTTCGAGAAGTCTGTGGCGGACAGTATTCTTAGCTACGCTATCGATGCTTACCCCAAAGAAGGGATTCTGCTCCTGCGCGGTAAAGCAGGGAAGGATGTGCTCGTGATCAGCGAGGTCTTGATCCCGCCTCTGGCTACTCATGGGCGTGGATTCTCCAGTTTCTCTAGCATTATGCTTCCGATGGATCTAAGTGTGGTTGGCGTCTCACATTCGCATCCGTCCGGTGCCCTCAGACCTTCAATCCACGACCTAAACCACTTCTACGGAAGGATCATGGTAATCACTGCCCACCCATTTCAATCCTACAGTGACATAGGAGTCTTCAACAGCCACGGTGACAGAATCCCTCATGAAGTGGTACCTGACACGAGCAATGAAACGACAACTTTTCCCACTGAGTAGAGCGTCGCTAAATCGAAGAGGATTATCGTAACGTCAAGACCGTGGCGCCAGTTCGACTAAGTATCCACATGTGGGTGATCTTTCAGGTTTACAGAATGTCCACACTTGTTCCTATATGATCTGCCTGTGCGGAAACGTTTCGGTTGTAGCTAAATTGAGCCCGAAAGTTAGCCCGCAGAAGTTGCAGACGAGCTCATTTTCGGGTTCATATAAGCTGGCATTGGGTGCGTTGATTATGGTACCTATCCTACATTCTGGGCAATTCAATCTGATCATCACCGTACGATGAAAGGCAGTCCGTGGGATCAGGCCTTAATCGCACGGAGTCCATTCAATAACTCCGAGAGTTGAGTGAAATACTTCCATCATTCGACAACGAATGATGGATTCGCGAAAACATTATTCCCCATGCCATCCATTCTCCATGCTCTGGATGCCAGAATTCATCCGAATCAATTCCACGTTGCACCGGAGTTCGTCCGCGCATACAACACCTCGGGAGTCGAAGGAAGCATTGGATGCTTCACATGACACCGAGATCTGTCAACAGATCACGTGGAAAGAAAGTCAGAAGTGTAGATAGTATACCAAGAGGAGTGCTATTGCGCTGGTAGCAAGTGACGCGACGAATGCTTCCTTCATACTCAGTGCGAATCGTTTTAGTGATTGGAACATTGGTTTCACGACTTGAAACGCCTACGCATACTTCTCGGGGTATATCAACGTACCGCTGGCGATACAATCACGTGCCATATTGATCATCAGGAAAACCGGTAGGTTCCGCAGTATCTGGGTCTGGTCAGGGCGAGTGTCAAGAATCGTTCAGTGACCCATTCTGCCCACAATTTCGGGATTACACGATTAAGATCGTTCGTAAATCGAATACTGAGATGGACTCGTTCGAATAGTCCCAGACCATCTTAGATACGTATGCATGCTGGAATTGTGTGACAAATGATTCCAAACGTGTAACGTTTCTTCCTGACTCGCGCCAGACTGGAACTTGACAGAAAAAGGAGAAAGAAGATTGGCGGAGTTGGGGCGAAATTAAGGCTGGGAGATGGCCTGCGATTCCTGGCAATCCTGATGCAAAGTGAGCTCTGAGACCTTTTGATTCCTATAGGAATTCGCGATCTCGACAAATATTAATTAGGGAATCTTGTTCAGTCCGAAGCCTTAGACAAAACAAGGAGCCTGCCCTGTGGTAGACGCACATCTGACCGGAATCTTTCCACGATCTGAGGAACTGATTCAAATCACGAGACTAGCGGCGCGAGGAAAAGCATCTCAATCCGAAGTTGACAAGATCATCTATCGAGATATCAAATCGCTTGTAGAGTTGCAGAAATCTGCTGGACTAAGATACGTGACGGATGGCCAACTAAATTGGCAAGATTTGTTCAGGCCCTTCTCTACTTTGTTTACGGGAATACAGCCTGGTAGCTTAACCCGTTGGTTCGATAACAATACCTTCTACAGAAAACCAATAGTCACAGAGAGGCCCAGGTTCAGAGGCTCAAACACCGCGCAGTATTTCCGTAAAGATCTCCTGCCGACAAGTGTTGCGAAGAAAGCAATTCTGCCAGGGCCTTTCACATTTACCTTCATGTCGGAGAACAAGACCAAATCGCCTATGGCAGATCTCGTAGACGATATTGCCCATGCACTGAAAGACCTGATCAGTGATCTGTCCAAGATGGGATACGAGTTCTTCCAGCTCAACGAACCTTTGCTATCCTATAGTAACTTGAAGAAAGACGATCTGCAAATGGCGGCCAATGCTATCGACACGTGTGCTAAAGGAGTGGCCGGCAAGAAATGCCTTCAGACCTACTTTGGTGATGCTAGTGACGTCGCCGCACCACTCTTGGATTTTGCCGTAGACTTCATCGGACTCGATCTCTACGCTACACCGATTGAACCTCTGCTTCAACTCGATTTTACTCGAGGACTTGGATGCGGATGTGTAGATGGCCGCAACTCTCTGCTGGAATCGCCCGAAGATCTGAGTAAGCTGATCACAAGAATTAGAGATGAATTGGAGCCCAAGGATCTGTTCATCTGTCCGAACTGCGATCTTGAATATCTTCCATATCCCGTAGCTGAGAAGAAGGTTCAGGTACTATCGAGCGCAAAGAGGATGGCGACTTAGCATGGTACAGAAGCTCTTCCCAACCCAAGAGATCGGAAGCCTCCCGAAAGCCCCTTGGCTACTTTCATGGCTACGGGGGAAAAAGGTCGAGTCAGTGGATCTGGAGCATCTGGCAAAATGGTCAAAGGTTAGTGGCTTCGATGGCGAATCAGAGACGCGTTCCATACTCGGGAAACCCAAAACATCTGACTCCGAAGCTCGTCTACGAAACCTCGCTTCACTCTTTGCGATTCGATACTTCGAGTCCGCTGGACTCGATTACGTGTATGATGGTGAAGCAAACAGAATCGAGATGTACGAACACGCCATCAGAAATACAGAAGGCTTCGAATTCTATGGCTCCGTTAGATCCTTCGACGACAGATACTATCGAAAAGCCGCATGCACAAGGAAGGTTGGATTTCGCAAACCATACCACCTCGATGAATTTCGGTACGTGAAGGAGCATGTAAGATCGGCAATCAAGGTCCCTGTAACGGGTCCCTATACTCTGGCTGAATGGTCGTTCAACGAATATTACCAAAAGCAGTTGGCGGGGAAGTTTGATGATCTCAGGAAACTCAAGTTTGAAGCGAAACGCGAGTTAATTCTTGACTTAGCAAAGGAAATCCTTCGCCCTAACCTGCAGAGCCTAGTAGAGGCAGGCGCGGAATGGATTCAAATCGACGAACCTGCTCTAACAACTAAACCGGCGGAAGTCCCGCTGTTTGTCGAGGCATTCAATGAGTGCACAGCCGGTCTCGGATGCAAGTTTAGCGTCCACATCTGTTATAGTGATTATAGGAGGCTATATCCCCACCTGTTAGACCTGAAGAACTGCAGTCAACTTGCATTAGAATTCGCTAACCGCGACGATGCCGACCGCCAAGCCTATAGTGAATTGGAGTTATTGAACGAATTTGGCGATGAAAGAGAAGTTGGGCTTGGCGTCGTCGATGTTCACGTAGACAACATTGAAAGCCCAGAACTGATCCGCGACAGGATCTTGTATGCATCTAAGATACTTGGCAACCCGGAACGGATCTATGTGAATCCAGATTGCGGACTCCGTACCCGGACGTGGGACGTGGCGTATGCAAAGCTCTGCAATCTGGTGAAGGGCTCCGAGTTGGCTAGGCAAGAGATCTCATAGCACTGGGATTAACAGGCGATTGGTGAATTAACAGGGACTCAAGCGCAACAAAAAACTCGATCGTCGACACTGAATTCCGTCCTCCCGAGACCGGTAGCTTAATGGAACTGGTAAACACAACCGCCGAGTGTTGCGCATGTCATCGATTCCGTGAGCATACCGGAACTTGGCTAACGAGCATAGCACGCCCAAACATAGAATGACCCCCTCCTGTGCAGCAGTTCGTCTGAGGGAACTGACCGGCATAGAAACACTTGCATCTTACCCCACGCGACTTCGATAATGTACATATGAGCTCACGTCCGACTTGGTGAAACACAACGCTCGAACGTTGCTGAATTCGGCATTACTGATCGTATGAGTAAGTCCGTAGTCTAGCCAACTCGCAACTATTCTACAAGAATCAAGATCGAATCTTTCTTTACTATGTTGCCTTCTTTAACGCGAATTGATTTGACGTGGCCCGAAACCGGAGAGGTGATCTCATTCTGCATCTTCATCGCCTCCAAGATCAACAGCGGACCGCCGGCTTGAACCTCGTCGCCCTCCTTGACGAGTATACTTGTTATTCGCCCGGGCATTAGGGCATGTATCTCGCCGCTGATACCCTTCTGCGCAGGCGGCGCATAGCCCTTCGGTCCAACGGGCAGCAAGGATGTCGTGAACGGAAGACCCGCCAGGTAAACATCAACCCGATCATTGCTCATTATGCGAGTTCGAGCACGAACCGTTGTCTCGCCGAATTTAACAATCCAGTAAGGATTCTCCTCGGCAGTTACTGATTCAATTTCAAAGACCTTGTCGTGCAGTTTCACTCGGAATCTGTCTTTGCGGACTGGTTCGACCGAGACGACGTAACTTCTGTCGTCTACTTGGATTCTATATGTGCGCAGCAAACTGGCAGCCTCATCTTTGGTGGGTCATGAGGGTTGTTCTGGCGTATGCACGCCACCGTGCCCCTTGGCTCATCGTTTGTTGGTTCGGAAATCGCGTTGGATTAGCCGTCTTACCGATTGCAGCTGCGACGACTGCGAACTCTTCTAGCCTTGCCACATA